>Ga0163153_10000097_pt1 | contig 143014 bp, 148 predicted proteins | sample OliLakLV19MP6IB1_FD_148629 | JGI IMG/M metagenome (GOLD analysis project Ga0163153, IMG submission 148629) | Freshwater microbial mat bacterial communities from Lake Vanda, McMurdo Dry Valleys, Antarctica - Oligotrophic Lake LV.19.MP6.IB-1 | ecosystem: Environmental > Aquatic > Freshwater >... | reverse complement strand
CCCCCCGCCCCCGTTACCCCGCCACTTGTTCAGCTGTCTCTCAGAATGGCTCCAGCGAGGCTACCACGGCACAATGGCCTGGATGACTCGCGACCCGTCTCGTCGAAGCGATCCGCAACAGGTATTACCAGGATGCCGATCCATGGTGTCGGTCGGGATGAACTACTATACGGACAATCGCGCGAACGAGCAGCCTGGAATGGGACGTATTGCCCGTTACGCCTGGGGGAAGGATTACCATACGGTGATGAACCAGCGACTCTCGCAACTTGAATTGAAGATCGCAGCCCTGGCGCCAGAAGTGACCACCAGATCCTACGTCGATACCGGCCCAATCATGGAAAAGGCCTGGGCGCAGCAGGCTGGCCTTGGCTGGATTGGCAAACATTCCAATCTCGTATCGGCCGAATGTGGTTCCTGGCTCTTGCTCGGGGAGATCCTGACGACCCTAGATCTGAACGAGGATGAACCGGCCACAGATCTGTGCGGAAGCTGTACCCTCTGTATCCAGGCTTGTCCGACCGGCGCCATCGTCGAACCTTACCTCGTCGATGCCCGACTCTGTATCTCCTACCTGACCATCGAACTTCGCGGTGGCCGCGAGGCCATCTCCGACGAGCTTGCCTCTCAAATGGGCAATCGCATTTTTGGCTGCGACGATTGCCTGGACGTCTGCCCCTTCAACCTACGGACAGACGCGACGAGCGAACCAACCGTTGCCCCCACCCCCTTGACCCTTGCTCCCAGCCTCCAGGCTCTGGCTCAGATCAGCGAGGAAAGTTTTGCCAGCACGTTTAAGGAGAGTCCCCTCAAACGAGCCAAACGGAGCGGTCTCCTTCGCAACGTGGGGATCGCACAGGAAAACCACAAGCGACAGACAGGGGGCCCCTGTCAAGCCATCTGAACACCTTACCGAAGCCTGAGTCGTTGCGTCATCTGAACATCATACCGGGACCTCAGGCGCCCAGGACTGCCGAGTCCTCTCGTGCTGTTCCCTTGGCTAGCCTGGCGATCATCGCTCCTGAACCGACTGTGCGCACCGGGGCTTTGACCATGTGCTGTGCCAAGGCCTGGGAAGGCGCGAGGCCCGGCAATGTACGGGAGCTGCACAACGTGGTCGAAGAGCTTACCATTACCTGCATAGAGGAGATAATCCGACCGGACCACCTCCCTGCATCTGTGCGAAGCTCTGATTAGGCTGGATCGAACGTAGAGATCGAGAAAACATCGCTCCTGGCCTTCGGCCTCTCGGCTCAGGAGATGGGAAAGAAACTGTTAGGGAAGCGCTGCGGGACACAAGTGGCAATATTTCCGAAGTAAGCCGGCTCCTCAAGATCACCCGCAATACGCTCCGGTATCGCATGGCGAAATACCAACTCTCATAGCAGGATGCTGAAAAAGTCCGCCAGCGGCGTTCTCGGTTCATCGAAATCCTCAACGTACCCCAGAGGGTACGCTTCCGGTTCTGTCATCGCCTGCGGCCTTTCTTGGGAGAAGGCGTGTCTTCACGCGCCAGGGTTGGGCGGATGAGAATCTGGCTTGTTAGAGCATCCTTACCTGAGCATGCAGACCTCAGAACGCGTACTTAACTCGGATACCCTGCGATCTGCGCCGATTGCCCATTGATCCTCCCCTTGTTCTAACGACCACTAAAAAGGTGTACGTTAAAGTCTGGGAAGTCCACAACGACCCCATTTCGCACCGGCGGACGGAAAAACTTACGCAGCTAGCTTGGGAAGAGAAAAGGAGCCAGGCAGAGAAAGAGACAATTATTCTCGCGACGGACAGCTTGCTACCGACTTTTCATTGGAATCTGAATACTGATCGCACCGGCAAGATCTCCTTCCTGGGCGCCCTCCCGTGGATAGCCTGAAATATCCAAGATACCTCTGGGGTTGCCATGACAGGCCAGACAATCTTGCGAATAATAAATCGGGGTCAAGGCCCTCAGGGTTGTGTCATTGTTAATCCATTCTATGATGGAGGTGTTGAGGGCTGGTTGCGTGGCTAGCCGTTTCAACACGTTTTCTTCGTAGGCATCAGGCGTGTTTTTCAAATTCCTTGGATTGAGTGTGGTTTGCTTTATTTTCACGTGAGAGCGATTGGAGAACTTTCGAGCGGCTTGGCTGCCAAAGGTGGCCGGAATGAAATTCTTATACCCAATGCCTCGTTGATTGATCACGAATTGCGCATCGGCCACCACCTCCTTGCTCGACTGAAGCAATACCGGCAACAGTTCTGTCGCAAGAGAGGGGAGATGCGAGGGGAGATGCTTCAGATCAATCTGTGTCTGACCAATAAACTCATCGACTACCTCATGTTCAAATACCTCTGGCGTAAATCCCTTATTGCCTATCCGGGAATCATTAATAAGTGTTTGATTGCGTTCGATGATGAGACGTCCGACATTGAGCAGCGTGGCTAAATGTTGGGCGGTTATTTCGATTTCTTCACGAGGTGCCTGTGCCCAGCCAATGCTTGACCACATCAGAAAGCACACAAGGCTCAGAGAGATGAACAGCAACGCGCGAGATTTCATCAGCATGTCTTGCTTGCTCACCTTCCGGTTGCGAAACGACACTGCCCCTGGTCATAATGGTCCGGCACTTTCGACACTTCAAACGGCAAACCTTCTGTGGCTGCCCGTCGAGTCGGCGCATAGTCTTCTTCTACCCAACGCCTGCGCATCTGTTCCAACCGCCCTGACTCTTCTAACCGATACAGCAGGTTGTTGAGGAACCACTGCAGACGCCCGTGTTCTTCAACCGTGACAATGGAGAAGTATTCCTGCGTCAGGATCAAGGGCGTGCCATCATTCCGTGTGAGGAGGTGCCAGTCCGGCCAGACGTGTTTCGTCACATAATCGAGGATGGAATGTGTGGACAAAATCACATCGATGCGTGGATCCTTCGTCTCTACAGCGGCTGGAAGCGAATCGCATATGAGCAACCGGATATTCTTAAGATTGGCTTCTGCATAGAGGTGCGAGGTTCTCCCCTTCTGTGCAGCAACGGTCAAGCCGGAAAGCCCTGCTTGGATTGCCGCAAGCGTGTCGGCATGTCCCGCTTGATGTTGAAACTGCGCCCGTACTCTCTCAGCCACTTCTGGATTTTGAATCATGGCCCCAACGCCGTCGTTATGAAAATACGGAATGGAATACCACAGGCCTACAGGTCTTGCACCAGGAACATTCCCGCCGACAGATGAAACAAAAAGATCGAGGTGTCCTTCATTCATCTCGATGAAGAGATCTCGAAACCGGGTGAGATGCAATGTAGGGACGACGGGTTTCTGTCCGCCACAATAGGTGGTCAGCGCTTCGGCCACCTCACGGATCAGCTCCACATCGAGGCCGGTAACACGAACCCCTTCATCGGTGTACACGGCTGGAAATACAAAGGGACGAAAAGGTTCAACGGAAATTCCAACACGGACCTGTCCTCGCGAACAGATAGCAGACAATTCATGGGGGGCAAGAGGGTGCACCATTTCCACAGCATCGAAGACAAGTCCGCATCCTTGCAGAAAGAATCCGAACCCTATCAGGAACGGGACGATGCCTTGGGAGGCGTATTCCTTCAGAAGGTGACGGAGCCCCCGTGTAATCGATCGTAGGTTTATGATGGGTCTACCGACAATCATACTGTTTAGAATCGAATTCCGGTTGTAAAAAGCCATTGTTCTGACAAGTTTGATTTACCCTTGAAGTCGATTTCAAGGCGTGTGTATTGGAGCCCCATGTCGACCGAAAATCCTCGAGCCACAGGGAATCGCACTCCCACCTGGCCCCCATAGAGATAGCCTGGGGAATTAGAATCTCGGCCCGGGATCGTTCCTCCAGCGAGTGCTCCAAGATAGGGCACCGCCCGGTCCTCCAGCGGTCCAAAGAGAACATGTCGAATCATCCGATTTATCGGATTGTCTTTTGGAAAATCCAAGATATCTATAAAATTATTCCAGCGGGGATTCAGATACAAAGAATTTTGGTCTGTAGTAAATGTGGGGGTATGTTGACTATAGTATTGATAGACTGTTCTCACCTCAAGGTTGCCGTAGCGAAAGGCCGTGAGCCCAGCCTGGGCAGCAATGACTCTGGTCTGCGGTGCAAATGTTCGCTGATTAAACGAAACGTCAAAACTAAATGGGCGAAGTGGGAAAAAGTCCGGATTCGACTCTACGGCTACCGCAACAGAAGGAAGCACCATCGCCAATATAATAATGCCTAATACCAACGCAGCTTGAGTTGGAAATCGATGGATACATGTTCGCAGCCACCCCCTGCTCTTGTTAGATAATTTCTTCATTGAATTCTTTTCAACAATATACCGCTGAGCGCCCCATCAGCAAGGTGCGCTTCCGAGTAAAGTAAAAGGGGCGGACTTACTCGTGGTCAACATAGCTTTTTGCTAAAGCGATCCTGGACAGCAACTGACAGGAGTGCGTCCGGCCGATACGAGAGAATTTGAGGTCAGGTATGAGTAGCGATTGACTGGAGTGGCTCAGAAGATTTCAACGGACATCGTGAGAACTTCTAAAAAAATCAATGATCGCCTTATTGTTCCCAGGCCATTCGGGGTGTGTCCCCCTGCCTTCGCAATAGCGTGTTGTGACATTATTCTTACAGCCCCTGTACGTGACACAACCGTCTGCCCCTTTTACAGAGGGTGCAGTCTCGCACCCATTACAGGAAGCCCACCATTGCATTGCCTCTTTACCATAACCCGGGAAAAGGATGTCATGGCTGCTGTGCATGACCAAGACGGGAAGCGGGTCAGGACAACTATATTCTTTCAAGTCCTCACCCCTGATGCCTGCCGCACTGGGTGCAATCGCTGCTGGAATATGTTTGGTGCCATTGAGAAACGCGATGCCCATGGCAGTAGTCCCGCCATCAGAATGCCCTGTTAGAAAAATCCGTTTCTTGTCGATACACCATTTCTTCTCAATCTCTCCCGGTATGTCGGCAAGCGCTTCCATCGCTTCAGGAGTCATCTTGCGGTGATCGGCATACGCCACAATAAAACCTGCCGCAGTTGCATCTTGCGTAAGATGCATAAAGTCTTCTGACTCATATCGATTTGTTCGCGCCGGCGCGTAGACCATGAGTAACGGATGGGCGATGCTTGCATCGTAGTTAATCGGGGTTTTTACCATATAGCGAATGCCCGCCGCTGTCTTCTCGTTATTGCTGGCGCCTGCCGTGCCGGGTTTCGTTCCTGAATCACAGCGTAGCATGCGACTCTCAACTGCATACGCAACCCCACCAAGCATTTTCCAGGAATGATCGGTTTCAGCATTATTCTTTCCAGCATATTGCATCGCGTCCGCGCCAATAGAGCCAATCACCAATAGGCCCATTGCTACGGCAATGATAGTTGCACGGCTAGGCTGTTTTTGCCGGAGGCGAAACCACTCCGGCTTAAGGATACCGATCATTAACAGGGGTACCGAAAGGAGAATCATCACCCTGAAGATATTCAATAACAACGCGGTCATCAATTGTACCTCGAATCTTTAACTGCGCGAGGATTTGGTAACGGCGAGAAAAATAGACTGGGCGCCATGTTGGTCTCATTGCGCCCGTCGAACACACCGCTATTCTAGCTTCTCCCTTGAGGGCGGGCTAGATGAGTCGCCCACTGCACATGTCCAACGAGGGTCTTCTTAGACCGCGCGTTGCACGAGCACAGGAACCCCTCAGCCCCGATCCACACCTTCCCTCCATCCACCGAGGGGTGGCCAAGGCTGCCCTTTACTGCGCGCATCGAACGAGCACCGTTTCATCGTGCGCGTTCTGCGAGCAAGAAGGGCACCTGGCCACGCCCTCTCTTCCTTCTTAGCGTAACGTGGCGATCGTGACGCCATCTCCGCCTTCTGCCCGATCTCCCGCACGGAACTCTGCCACATACGGCGAGTCTTTCAAATAGTCTCGCAACGATGTTTTTAGTTTCCCTGTACCATGGCCATGGATGATGCGCAGAAACGGCGCGCCGGACAACGTCGCGCGATCTAGCGCCGCAACCACGTCATCCAACGCTTCGTCCGCCGCCTTCCCTCGAACATCCACGACCGTCTGTTCATCGAGACCCAGCCCTCCGCCTGACGGGAACCGGCGGGGGCTCGATGATGATGGCGCCGGCGGCGACGGTGATGGGGCCCCTCGTGCGAGGCCAAAGAGATTTGCCACTGTGGCCAGCACTTCCCCTTCCCCCACCTTCACCCTCACGCGTTTTCTTCCTTGTGGCGTTTCTAGGAGCGTACCGGTCATGCCGATCCCACTGATCTCGACCTGATCCCCCGCCACCAACTGCGCGAGCGGAATCGGCTTGCCGGCTGGAGCCAATTCGGCTCTCGTCTGCGCCTCAAGCTCAAACAATCGTTGCTTCGCTGCCTTAGCTTTGATCAACTTCTGCTCGCCCTTGACAGCATCCACCGTGGCTTGCACTTCTGCCCGCGCGCGACTGAAGTGCTCACTGAGTTTTCGCTTGAGGCCCTTCTGCGCTTCCTGTTCGTTCTCTTCCAGACGGGCCAGCTGTGCCTTCGCTAGCTGTTCAGCTTGTTCCGCTTCCCGTCGGGCCTCGACAGCCCTGACCAGATCGTCAGTTAGCCTCCGCTGTGTGACTTGCAAATCGTGGAGCATTGTTTCCATGACACGCTCGTCTTTATGCAGCTTCTGCCGTGCTTCATCGAGCAAAATCCGGTCCATCCCTAACCGGCCGGCAATTTCAAGCGCAGACGAGCCACCGGGCACTCCCATGAAGAGGCGATAGGTCGGCGAAAGCGTCGCCACGTCAAATTCGACGCTGGCGTTCGCGAAGCCGGGCATCGTATGGGCCAAGGCCTTCAGCGACCCATAGTGCGTAGTGGCGACGACTTTCATCCCCAGCGTGGCCAACCGACAGAGCAACGCTTCGGCCAGGGCCGCTCCTTCCGCCGGATCGGTCGATGTCACCGGTTCATCGAGGAGGACCAACCATTGCCGCGACACGGCATTTTCGTTGCCTTTGTGCTGACGGTCCGTTTCATCGAGCAACTTAATCATCTGGATCATGTGCGCCGAAAAGCTGGACAGATCGCGGGCCAGGTCTTGGGCGTCGCCGATATCGGCATAGACGTCGGAAAAGATCGCCATCTCGGATTCCGCGTCACAGGGCAGGTGCAACCCAGCCCGGACCATCAAGGCAAAGAGTCCGACGATCTTGAGGGTCACGGTCTTCCCGCCCGTATTGGGACCTGAAATGACGAGCACGTGGATGGATTCATCCAAAAGAATATCGTTGTCGACCACCTGTTCTTTCGACAATACGAGCAAGGGATGCCGGGCACGCAGGAGCCGTACGCGCCCTTCTGCGTTGAGCCAGACAGGATGCGCCTTCAGTTGGCGGCCAAACAATGCCCGCGCCGAGATACCGTCAAGGACGGCCAGCGCATCAATCCCCGCCAGCAGGGCTTCGGATTGTGCGGCCACGAGAGCAGATAATTCACGTAAGATTCTGAGCACCTCCCGTTCAATCTCAAGATCCGCCACTTTGATCGAATTGTTGAGCTCGACAAGCTCGCGCGGCTCGATAAACACCGTGGCCCCACTGGCCGACACATCATGCACGATCCCCGGAACCCGTCCCCGCATGTCGGCTTTTACTGGAATGACATACCGGCCTTCTCGCTGGGCGAAATACTGTTCCTGCAGGATGTTCTCATAACGGCGCGAGTGCAGAATCTGATCTACCTGATGCCGCATCTGCTGTTTGTAAGCCTGCGCCTGATGGGTTAAGCGACGCAACTCCGGCGTCGCAGACTCCTTGATCAAGCCGTCGAGGTTGATCGCTTCATCCAGCGCGGTTTTCACGGCTCTCAGCTCCCCAAACGATTGCAGTGGGTGTGCAACAGATGCCAGCGCAGGAGCGTCGTGCTGATGCCGTCCCATAAAACGGCCGCTCTCCTCCAGCAACTCCAGCACCACCGCACAATCTCGGAGTTCGTGGACATCCAACGCCGCTCCTTTCTTCGCCCGGACCAGCGGGTCCTGAATATCCGGAAATGCCAAAGGCGGCAGGGTTTCGCCGGATTCTTGTAGCTGTCCCATCTCCGTCGTTTCCTGCTGGCGCCGTTGCGAATCGTGGAGGCTGGTCGCCAACTCGAGGGCGCGACAGCGCGTCGCCCCCATTGTGGATCGGGCATGCCCGGCAAGAGCCTCGAGCAGTCTGGGCCACTCCAGCACCTGCGTGGTCTGTTCGAAGAAATTCACCGACACCTCAAGGGAAAACTTCGCGCGCTGAAATCGACAAACTCTAACGAACCCGGCAACAGAGACGCAAGGCACAGGTCTGTGAACCTTGCATTAATTCTGTCAGCATCCGGTTCAAATGGCAGTAAAACTTCTGTGGTCAAGCGCGGAATTACCGCCTTGGTATGGCTTGACAACGCCCAGGGGCGCCGATACTATCGGCCTCGTTGGAGCCAGTGGATTCAACCGGCCCATTTTTATCCTGAGGAACTACTCGTCATGGCTATTCGGATCGGTATTAACGGATTTGGACGGATCGGACGGAACGTCCTGCGGGCTTCACTCGGTGATCCCGACCTACACTTTGTCGCAATTAACGACCTCACTGATGCGAAGACGCTCGCCTACCTCTTGAAATACGACTCGGTGCACGGGATGTTACAGGAAAGCGTCGAAGCCAAAGGCGACCTGATCCTCATCACCGGCAAGCCCATTAAAGTGCTCGCGATGAAGGATCCAAAAGAACTTCCCTGGAAGGACCTGGGAGTGGACATCGTCGTCGAATCAACCGGGCGCTTTACCGACCGCGAAGGCGCGGGGAAACACCTCTCTGCCGGAGCCAAGCACGTCATTATTTCCGCGCCGGCGAAGGACCCTGATGTCACGCTCGTGTTGGGTGTCAACGACGAGGCCTACGATCCAAAAATGCACCACATCATCTCCAACGCCTCCTGCACGACCAATTGTCTGGCTCCCGTGGCAAAAGTTCTGTTGGATAATTTCGGCATCAAACACGGCGTCATGACCACGATCCATTCCTACACCAACGACCAACAGCTCCTCGATCTGCCCCATAAAGACTTGCGGCGCGGGCGCGCGGCAGGCATGTCGATGATCCCGACCAGCACCGGCGCGGCAAAGGCACTGCATTTGGTGTTGCCACAGCTCAAAGGCAAGATCGATGGCCTCGCCATCCGCGTCCCGACGCCGAATGTCTCGCTGGTAGATCTGACCGTCGAAACCGAAAAGGACTGTGACCTCGCCTCCGTCAACGCCGCCTTCCGAAAAGCGGCGAACGGCTCGATGAAAGACATTCTGCTCTATTCTGAAGACCCGATCGTCTCGATAGACCAGAAGGGCGACCCTCATTCGGCCACATTCGATGCCCCACTCACGATGGTCATCGACAAACGGCTCGTCAAGGTGACGGCCTGGTACGACAACGAGTGGGGCTATTCATGCCGGGTTCGAGACCTGATCAAGATGATCGCGGCAAAAACGACAGGGCACTGAGCACCTTGAGGCGATGCCTGCCTCAGCCCGATTCTGTTGCATGCTGACTCCCATGCCAGGAATGACCGACCTGACGGAACTGCAATGAATCTGCGCAAACAAACGATCGACGACGTCGTGCTGCGAAACAAGCGCGTCATCATCCGAGCCGACTTCAACGTCCCGTTGGACGATTCACACCAAATTACCGACGACACCCGCATTCGTTCGACGCTACCGACCATCAATCGAGCCGTTGACGACGGTGCCAAGGTGATTCTCTGTTCGCACCTGGGCCGACCGAACGGAAAGTTCGACCCCAAGTACAGTCTGGCCCCGGTGGCAAAACGCCTGGGGCGGCTCATGGGCAAAGACATCCTGTTTGCACCAGATTGTATCGGCCCGGCCGTGGAAGGGCTTGTCGCCAAGATGAAACCGGGCGATGTCCTGCTCCTTGAAAACCTCCGATTCCATCAGGGTGAAGAAGAAAACGACGACACCTTCTCGAAAGCACTGGCGGCCCTCGGCGATGTCTATATCAACGACGCATTCGGCGCCGCACACCGGGCCCATGCCTCCACCGTCGGCATCACCAAATTCATTCCCGCCTCGGCCGCCGGCTTCCTCCTCAAGAAAGAAATCGAATACCTCGAGGGAGCCGTCGAAAACCCCGTTCGGCCCTTTGTCGCCATTCTCGGCGGGGCAAAAGTGTCAGGGAAGATCGGCGTCATCGAAAACCTGGGCAAGCGCGTCGATAAAGTCATTATCGGCGGCGGCATGGCCTTTACCTTCTTAAAGGCGAAGGGGCTGGAAATCGGCAACTCCCTGGTCGAAAACGACATGTTGGACTTCGCCAAAGGCATTGAGGATCATGCCCTTTCCCGCGGTGTAAAATTCTACCTGCCGGTCGATTGTGTCGTCGCGGCCAGCCGCGAGCCTGGGGCAGAATCGAAGATCGTCCCGGTCCAGGAGATTCCGAAAGGGTGGTACGCCTGCGACATTGGCCCGGCCTCCGTAAAGCTCTTCAACCTAGCAGTCCAGAACGCAAAGACGATTCTGTGGAACGGACCGATGGGTATCTTTGAAATCGATGCCTATGCGCGAGGCACCCTCGCCATGGCTCACGCGGTTGCCGATGCCTATGCCCTCACGATTGTCGGCGGAGGCGAAACGGCTCTGGCCGTGCATCGAGCCGGCGAATCGGAGAATATGTCGTTCATCTCGACCGGCGGCGGCGCCGCGCTGGAATTGCTCGAAGGCAAACAACTCCCGGGCTTGGCCGCTCTCCCGGATCGAGTCTAGTAATCGCCTCGTCGCTGAGATCTCACCTCTACCACCATCGAGAGACCCGTGCGTATACCCCTCATCATCGGCAACTGGAAGATGAACAAGACGGCCTCGGAGGCTGCGGACTTCATTCGCGACCTCTGCGAACGACTGCCTGCATCCCCCAACGCCGACGTGGTCCTTGCGCCGCCCTTTACGGCCCTCGAATCGGCCCGCAGCGCCTTAGGCCCCTCCTCCTGGATCAGCCTCGGCGCGCAGAATGTGCATTGGGAGCAGCACGGGGCTTTCACCGGAGAAGTGTCTGCTCCGATGTTGTGTGATTTTGGCTGCCGCTATGTAATCGTCGGCCACTCTGAACGCCGTACGCTCTTCGGTGAACGAGATCAGGATATTCAGAAGAAGGTCCGGGCAGCGTTGATGCACGGGCTCTCTCCGATCCTGTGCGTGGGAGAATCGCTGGCGGAACGTGAGACCGGCCGAACGGAATCGGTTGTCACGACTCAGCTCACCGGCAGTCTGGCAGGGTTGTCCACACAGGATCTTGCGACAGTTACAATCGCCTATGAACCGGTCTGGGCCATTGGCACGGGACGAGCAGCCACCACGGAGCAGGCCGTGGCCGTGCATCGCTCGATCCGCTTGTTCGTGGAGACCGGCTGGAATAGCGAAACGGCGTCGGCCATCAGAATCCTGTATGGTGGAAGCGTCACACCGCAGAACATCAAGTCGCTCCTCGCCTCAGACGCAATCGACGGGGCCCTGGTGGGTGGGGCTTGTCTCAATCCCGACTCGTTTGCTACAATTGTCCGCGTTGCTCAGACACAGCGTGCTTAACTGATCGGAGTGCCATGTATACTGTTCTTATCGTCATTCATGTGTTGATCTGTTTTCTCATGGTCGGTGCGATCCTCTTGCAATCAGGTAAGGGCGCTGAAATCGGCGCGTCATTCGGAGGTTCCAGTCAGACCGTCTTCGGTAGCCGTGGCCCCGCCAACTTCTTGAGCAAATTCACGGTCGTCGTCGCTGCTGTCTTCATGCTGACCTCGTTGAGCCTAGCCATCATGGCAAGAGAACGAACGTTTTCCTCCACGGTCATCGATCTCAAAAAGAAAGAAACCTCTCAAACCGCCCCCGAAACCCCGCCCGCTGCGCCGGAAGCCCCAGCCGCTGAGAGCCACGCTCCTGGCGACGCTTCCTCCAGCGGACACTAAACAGGACACTGAAAAAGTCGGTCCTCGTAGCTTGTCCGGCTCATCTTGTCTCTTTGGTTTATCCAGTTAGTCTGGTTTAACCAAATAATCGAAACAGACTAAACAAACCAGAGCCACCAGCCGATCCTCACGCTTCACGGGATCAGAAGCGCCGCGAGAGCCATGCTTCGGGAAGACCGCGTGGGGGATGTGAGGGTGAGAGCAGAAACTGTTCGGCGTCCTGTTACACGCGGGTGAGCCACGCCTCGTGGGACGGGTCCTCCCCACGCACGATGGAAAAGAAGGCCTTCTGCAGAGCTTGCGTAATCGGACCTGGGGTGCCGGTTCCCACCCGACGGTTGTCGATCTCCCGCACCGGCGTCAGCTCGGCAGCGGTCCCGGTCACGAACACTTCATCGGCGATATACATGTCATCGCGCGTGAATCGCTCCTCCACCACGGGAATGCACTGCTCCCGCGCCAAATCGATGACGGAGCTTCTCGTGATGCCGTCGAGGATCGAGGTGAGTGGCGTGGTCTTGATCTGCCCTTTACGCACAATGAAGATATTCTCCCCCGTCCCCTCGGACACATACCCCTCGGTATCGAGAAGAATGGCTTCGTCGTACCCGTCCGCTTTCGCTTCCCGCTTCGCGAGGATCGAATTCACGTAGTAGCCGGAGATTTTTCCTCTCGTCATCGAGACATTGACGTGATGACGAGTAAACGACGACACGCGAGCCCGCATCCCATTCGCCAATGCATCGTCCCCGAGGTAAGTGCCCCATGTCCAGGCCGCAATGGCCAACTTGATTGGATTGTCGCCGGGGTAAACCCCCATTGCTCCGTGCCCGATATAGACGAGTGGACGGATATAGCAGGCCTCCAGCTTGTTCACCCTGACTGTCTCCACGATGGCCGCTGCGACCTGTTTCTTGTCGAAAGGCATCTGCATCATGCCGATATGGGCGGAATCAAACAGCCGGTCGACATGCTCCTGCAAGCGGAAAATCGCAGAACCGAACTTCCCCTTGTAGCAGCGAATCCCCTCGAACGCCGCCAGTCCATAATGGAGCGAATGGGTCATGACGTGGACCTGCGCGTCCGCCCAGTTGACGAACGCCCCGTCCATCCAAATTTTTCCTTGTGGCTCAAGCATTGGCAACGAAAACAATCACGCGAACCATCGAGCGATGAGATCGGAATATAGCAGCGGGTTGGAAGAAGCGTCAAGCAAACGGGCGCGGCATGGCCTACAGGCAAGTATGAGCTAGCCCGCATGATTCATGTAGGGAGCAGTCTTTCAGGCGGGCATCTGAGGGGCACGGATCTGCCGACTCAGTAAACAGGCGATATGCTCCTCGGCTAACGGACTGAGGCGGACAAGATCCAGCCCAAAATCAAACCCGTTAACCCATCGGACCGTCGCTCGTTCAATCTCTATCGTCGAGCCATTGTCCGCAAGCGTGAGGCGTAACGCCAAGTCGAGGCCTGGCTCAACCGCATGGTCACCCTGAACCCGCATCCCCAGTTGAGACAGATTGGTCACAACACCCTTCCCGATACATTTCCCGCTGAGATAATAAAGAGGAAGCCAGGTCGGTATGCGACGATAGGGACGGAGCACAAATCGAGTGCCTTTCGGCTTGGAGGGACGAGGATTCGGTGCTACAGCCATCATTATCTCCGATTCATGAAATGGTTCTTCGAGAGAAAAGTAGCATACGCGCAAGAACCAGAGCAGGATAGCCCCCGAATAGGGTAACCCGAAGGAGGGGGAGGGTTTGCCGGTAGGCTCCGTCAGAGGAGGTGGTATCTCAGGGAACGCGCGTCTTTACCTTGACAGGCTTCAAATCCATATGTTAAAAGTTCATCTTCTGTAACGGAGACAGGGACTTATGTACGCAATCATTGAGACAGGCGGCAAGCAGTATCGAGTCGAAACTGGATCATTGGTCCAGGTGGAATCACTTCCCGGCGAGGTCGGGGGAACAATCGAAATCGGACAAGTTCGGTTGGTGCATGGCGAGAAGGGCATGGTAGTTGGACAACCCTTAGTCAAAGGGGCCACCGTCAAAGCCGAGATCATCAACCAGGATCGAACCCGCTCCATCACCATCTTCAAGAAACAACGGCGCAAGAACTATCGGCGGACCAATGGCCATCGCCAGGGCTTCACTAAATTGCGCATTACCGGTATCGAAACGGCTTAACGAGGATCAGTCATGGCAACAAATAAAGGCGGCGGATCAACTAGAAACGGGCGCGATAGCAATCCGCAATATCTTGGAGTCAAGGCCTACGGCGGGGAGACCGTGAAGGCCGGATCGATTTTGATCCGTCAGCGGGGGACGAAGTTTTTCCCCGGTTTCAACGTGGGCCTCGGCAAAGACCATACCCTCTTCGCCCGCATTACAGGGACCGTGAAGTTCGAACGCGGACGCGGACGAAATAAGGTCAGTGTCTACTCCGCGCCTTCGATTTCATAGTACATTCTTTTCTTCTTTTCTCGTCACAGTGTCGTTACCGCGGGGGCTCCCGGCATGCATTGGAGTGCGACGGGATGTTCCTCGCAGGTCATGCCCACACAGTCATCACGCTGAAACGGTGCGCCGATGTTTGTCGATGAAGTCCGTATCCAGATCAAAGCCGGTCGCGGCGGCGACGGCGCATGCAGTTTTCGGCGCGAAAAATTCGTGCCCCGCGGTGGGCCGGACGGTGGCGACGGCGGCCACGGCGGCAAAGTCGTGTTTGAAGCGTCGCCTCGCATGACCACGCTCCTCGACCTCCGATACCAGAAACACTACGAAGCAGAAGTCGGTCGCCAGGGTGGCGCTGCCAATTGCTCCGGAAGAACCGGAGAGGATGTGGTAGTGGCCCTTCCGGTCGGCACCGTCATCTTCGATGATCAGACCGATGAGATGTTGGCCGACCTCGTCACCCCAGGGCAGCAGTTTGTGGGAGCTCACGGGGGCCGTGGCGGACGAGGGAATAACCACTTCGCCACGTCGACCAACCGTACGCCCACGGAATTTGAAACAGGCACGGAAGGCGAAACACGGTCGCTTAGACTCGAGCTGAAACTGTTGGCCGACGTCGGGCTTGTGGGCCTTCCCAATGCCGGAAAATCGACGCTCATCGCCGCAATCTCGGCAGCCCGACCGAAGATCGCCGATTATCCCTTCACCACGCTGACACCAAATCTGGCGATCGTTCGCTGGGGAGACAAAGGAAGTTTCGCCGTCGCAGATATTCCCGGAATCATCGAAGGTGCCCATGAAGGAAAGGGACTGGGGTTCCAATTTCTTCGGCATATCGAACGCACGTCGTTTTTGCTGCATATGATCGACGTATCAGAATGGGCCCCCGAGGAACCCGTCAAGAGCTTCGAGATCATGCGTCAGGAGTTAGCCGCCTACGATGAGCCGATCACCACACGCCCCTTCGCGGTGGTCGCCACGAAAATCGACGTGGCTGGAGACAGGACACGCCTGTGCGAGTTGCAGAAGTACTGTACACGCCATCGTTATACGTGCCTCCCGATCTCTGCCGCCACGAGAGAAGGACTGACAGAACTCGTCACCTATGTAGGGCAACAGGTAGTGCAGCTTCGAGCCACGCCATGCGAGACGATCTCCTAAAACAGGCCACCCGCATCGTCATCAAAATCGGGAGCAGTCTTGTCGCGTCCCGAGACACCGGGCTGCGCCCAGAACAGATCGACCGGCTCGCGGATGAAATCGCAGCAGTCCGGTCGAGCGGACGTGAAATCTTGATCGTCTCATCCGGCGCGATTGTCTCCGGCATCAAGAAATTAGGTCTGAAGGAATACCCCAAGAGTCTTCCCGTGAAACAGGCGGCCGCTGCGGTCGGCCAGAGCCGGCTCATGTGGGCGTATGAAAAATCCTTTGAGCGGCTCGACGTCAAAGTGGCGCAAGTTCTACTCACCCACCACGACCTCGCCGATCGCCGTCGGTTTCTCAACGCACGCCACACCCTGAGTGCACTGATCGGGTTCGGCGTGATCCCCATCATCAATGAAAACGATACGGTCGCCGTGGATGAAATCCGCGTCGGCGACAACGATACGCTGGCGGCCGAGGTGGCCCATCTGGTCGACGCGGAACTCCTGATCATCCTTTCCGATATCGACGGCCTCTTTACCGAGGACCCACGCAAAAACCCTGCAGCCACGCTAATTCCGTTAATACAGGACATCACAGAAGAAATTGAGCAGCGGGCGGGTATCTCCACCACGTTCGAGGGAACTGGGGGCATGGCCACGAAAGTCCAGGCTGCCAAGAAAGTCAGTGAGTATGGAGTGGCCACCTTAATCTTGAACGGGCAAGAAGCTGGCCTTCTTCCGCACGTATTAGCCGGCGGATCAGGAGGCAGCCTCTTCCTCGCGAAGGAACGTCGCTTCACTAGTCGTAAACATTGGATCGCCTTCACCCTCAGGCCGCGAGGCACCCTGACGCTCGACCCCGGAGCCGTCGAGGCGCTAGCCCGACGGGGCAAGAGCCTGTTGGCTTCAGGCATTCTGGACATCAGCGGTCCGTTCGATACGGGAGATGCAGTCAGTTGCCTCGACCAAGATGGCAAAGAATTTGCCAAAGGACTCGTGAACTTCCCCTCCGATACCTTGGCACGGATTAAAGGGCTCAAAACGATCGAGATCCAGCAGCAGCTCGGCCCGCAGGAATACGAGGAAGTCATCCACCGAGACAACTTGGTGATCCTGGACCAACGTTAGTGCGTGGGTAGACACCTCATGAAACTGGGACTCTTCGGCGGCAGCTTCAACCCCGTGCACAACGGTCACCTAGCCATTGCGCGCCAGACACGCGAGGCCCTCGGGCTTGACCAAATCCTCTTCATTCCCACGAGTCACCCTCCCCATAAACCGAACGGCAGTCTGGCGCCGGCCCAAGACCGCTATGAGATGGTCCGCCTTGCCATCGCCTCAGACCCTTCTCTCGCCATCTCTGATGTCGAAATCCGTCGGCCAGGCAAGTCCTACTCCATCGACACTATTCGCCTGCTGCAGCAAGAATATGGAGCGCAAACCCAGCTCTTTTTCTTGATCGGGCTCGATGCCTTTCTGGATTTTCCCTCCTGGCGTGAGCCGCTGACATTACTGGAACTCTGCCAGTTCGTCGTCCTCTCCAGGCCAGGACTGTCGTTTCGTTCCCTCTCAACCGTGGCGCTGCTCCCGCCGATTCCATACCCCTCGCTGGCGGACTTGGATGCAGGACGGATTTCCAGAATCGAGGCGCCACTCGGAAAGCACGGCCTGACCTGCCTCAAACTACCCCCCTGCCCAATCTCCGCATCGGACATTCGCTCGCGAATCCGCCAAGGGCTTCCGGTTGCAAATCTGTTGCCGCCCTTAGTGGAATCTTATATACTTCAACATCATCTCTACCAAGAGGACCGCGATCGCACGAACAGCTAGGTCTACGGCCCTCGCCATTGCCAGGGCCATGCTCGACAAGAAGGCCACCGATGCTCTCATACTCCAGGTTGCACCGCTGACCTCTGTTGCAGATTACCTGGTCATAGGCTCTGCAGATTCGGATCGCCAGGCGAGTGCCATCGCCGATCATATCGAAGGGGTCCTCTCTCGCTCCGGATCCAAACCGCTGAGCGTCGAAGGTACGCGGTCCTCGCAGTGGGTTCTGATGGACTTCGGCGATGTCATCGTCCATATTTTCAGGCAAGATGTCCGGCAGCATTACGCACTCGAACGGTTGTGGGCCGACGCAAAGCGCATCGCCATCCCGGGCGAACCGCCGGCCGCACAACAAGCGGTCACCCCACGGCCCGTGAAACGGAAAAAGGCGCCAGCGAAAACAAAGGCCTAGATCAATGCTCCGACTGCTCACCACCATCTTCCTCGTCAGCGCCGGAATCTTCCTCTACAGCTATTTCCGCGAGTTGAACCCTGGAACAGTCGCAGTCCGGACCAGCCCCTCCATCCAGTTCGAACTGAGCCCGGTCACACTCGTCATCTTTTCCATGGCCGTCGGCGCCGTGCTCGTGGCCCTGGCAGTCGGCATGCGGCAAACCGCCCACGTCATCGGCAACTGGCGCAGCATGCGGCTGTTGCGGCGCAAGGAAAAAATAGATGCACTCCATCGTGAAGGCACCCATGCCTTCATGTCGAAACGCACCGTCGAAGCCATCGGTCTGTTCGAAAAAGCGTTGGCCATGGACCCGAATCGTGTCGACTCGTTGCTATGGCTGGGAAACATTTACCGCGCGGAGAACAACTTCGCTGAGGCGATCCGCCTCCATCAACGAGCGAATCGCGTCGACGATCGCAACATCGAAATTCTGCTGGAACTGGCAAACGACTTGGAGGGCACCAAGCGCTATGAGGACGCCTTGCAGACCCTGCACAAGATGCTCAAGATCGAACCAGACAACCTCACCGCGCTCATCCGCAAGCGCGATCTCTTGATCAGGCTCGAAAAATGGAGCGAGGCGCTCGAAATCCAACATCGTCTCCTGAAGGCCAAACTGCCTGAGCCGGAACGCCTGGCCGAAGCCCATCTCCTCACCGGCTGCACATACGAGACAGGGCGCCAACTGCTGGAACGAGGCCACCCCGATAAGGCACGACGCTACTTCCGAGGCGCCATTAAGAAAGACCGGACGTTCTTGCCAGCCTACATCGGCATCGGCGAAATCTTGATCCGGGAAGGCAAGACCAAGCAGGCAGTAGAAATTCTCAAGAAAGTCTACGCCAAGACCCGCAGTATCATCATCCTGCACCGCCTCGAAGAACTCTTCCTCGAACAGGGCGAACCAAGCGAAATTATCCGTGTCTACCAGGAGGCCCTCCAGCAAGACCCGAACAACCCTGCCCTCCAGTTCTATTTAGGCAAGCTCTACTACCGGCTCGAAATGGTCGACGAAGCCTTCGACATCCTCTCGACCGTCGAAGGGATACAGGACCAATTGGTCGATTATCATAAAATCATGGCCAATCTCTTTCTGCGCAAGCAGCACATGGAACAGGCCGTCTCTGAACTCAAGAAAGCCCTGCATTTCAAGAAGCGTGTGGTCGTCCCCTATGTCTGTACCGCCTGCCAGCAAGAATCAGCCGAATGGTCTGGACGCTGCCGCCGCTGTGGGACCTGGAATACGCTCGTCGCACTGCCCTGGCCAAATGCCGGTCAAGCGGTCCCCGGTCAAGACAGCGGCCCCCTCCCAGTCTCCGCGGTTCCCTACCAGGGCATTGCTTCTCCCTTCGAAACCGTGTAGGTTTTCGGCCAGTCTGGCTGCCTAACGTACGCGCAGCCATCCGCATCGCAGTCAATGCATCCTCTACAGATGATGGAGTATCCCGTGGTCAACTATCAGGATTTCGCTGACAAAGCCTTGCGCGACGAGACGCTGACACGAAGCGAATGCCAGGCCGTGCTTGATACTCCAAATGAGCAGTTGTTGGGACTCCTCCAAGCCGCCTTTACCGTCCGATCCCACTATTTCGGTAAGACCGTTCGCCTCCAGATGTTGCAGAACGCCAAAAGCGGGGCCTGCCAGGAAGACTGTCACTACTGTTCCCAATCTGCAATCTCCAGCGCCCCCATCGAACGCTATAACCTCGTACCCAGGCAACAGATGCTTGAAGGCGCCCGACAAGCGGCGGCCTCGAAGGCCCAACGCTATTGCATCGTCATCAGCGGTCGGAGTCCGTTGGATCGGGAAATCGACGAAATCGCAGGCGCCGTACGCTCGATCAAGCAAGAAATTCCGATTCAGATTTGCTGTTCACTGGGCCTCATGAACGAACAACAGGCCAAGCGACTGAAGGCTGCGGGTGTCGATCGGGTGAACCACAACTTGAATACGAGCGAAGCCTTTCACTCCTCAATCTGCACCACGCATACCTTCCAAGACAGACTCAACACCATCCGGAGCGCTCGAGCGGCAGGATTGGAAATCTGTTCCGGCGGGATCGTCGGAATGGGAGAGAAGGACGAGGATCTCATCGACCTCGCGATGGCCCTCATCGAGGTGAAGCCGGACTCGATTCCACTGAACATGCTTCATCCGGCGGCAGGCACGCCGCTAGAGCATTGCGATCAGCTTACCCCACAACGCTGTTTGAAAGTCCTCTGCCTCTTCCGCTTCCTTCACCCACATACCGAAATCCGCATCGCCGGCGGCCGCGAGCATAATCTTCGGTCCCTGCAGCCACTTGCCCTCTATCCAGCCGATTCCGTCTTCGTAAACGGCTACCTCACGACACCGGGGCAGCCAGCCCCCGAGGTCTGGGGCATGATCGAAGACCTGGGCTTCAAGATCGAAGTCAATTACCAGCAGCCAGTCAGCACCTAACTCCTACGCCAACTTCTCCTCGTTCATCTCGCAGCCCTCTACCACCGACTTGCCTTGCTGCCCAGCCCGCGGGCCAGTAACCGGCTACCAGGGTCACTGCAAACACTTAGGCGACAGTCTGCAATAGGATGTTGCTTAGGACCTAACCTGCTTCATCCTGCAGCATAGTTCCTCGCTCATCATCACACGAGAACCTCTTTCTTTCAAAGCAGTTACAAGTGTTTCGCGTTGACACCTGCCTGATTCTTGCTACAGTTTGAACACGATGCTTACCATGAAATGTCTCGATTGTCAGGAGGACCTTATAGAGATTCCGACAAACCATGGTCCGGGGCTCGATGTCTGTTCCTCCGGACACGGGCTATGGCTCGATGTGGGAGAGGTGAATTTTTTCGTGGAGGACTACGTTTCACTGAAACGGGCTATTGGTGACACGGGAGGCGTCGCAGTCAGGACGGAGACACTATGTCCTCGATGCGAAAATCACATGGAGACCGAAACGGTATCTCAACCGCCCTTCCTTAGCTGCGATTCCTGCCACGGGTGGTGGCTTCCTCGCGGGAGCCTCACTTGTCTGAATGAGACCTACCGAGGTTCCGCAGTTCCGATCAAGATCCATGAAGCCGAACCCTACACGCGGGCTGCAGCGAGACACCGTGCACTCAACGACACGTTTCGCGATCAACCCAGGTTCAAAAAGAAGCGCCCTAATCCACAAGGCATATGGTTCTGGGTCTTGTTCTTCGGATTCGCCTTTGTGCTAGGAGGGCTCATCCTAGTCGCAGGGATCGGTAAAACCATGAAAACCGCTCAGTGGAACCAGCCGCTGGATCAAACCCTGTTGTACTTGGTGGCTGGTACCGTAGGAGGTTTTGGACTCATTGTCTACGGATGGATGGTTCATCAGCGGAAGCGCTTGATCGAAAGCATTCCGACCTCAACCATTCGTTCACTCGCTCTGGGGTTAGTCGAGATCAGTGGACAAGCACAGCCCGAGGAGGGCCTTCTCTCCGCACCCTTCAGCGGGCTTCCCTGTGTGTTCTATTCGTATGCCGTTGAAGAGCATGTTGGCTCCGGGAAGAATGCACGGTGGGAAACCATTGGCAAGGGCACATCTGAACAACCCTTCTTTGTGAGCGATACAACCGGACGAGTGCTCGTTGTGCCCCTTGGCGCTGAGCTTATCTTACCGAACGAGCGCACCTATCGAAACAATTGGCTCGGAGAATTGTCCCCCACCACAATCGCAGGACTGGATCGATTGGGGATTTCGACCGAACGCTGGATGGGAAGCAAGACACTTCGGTGCCGAGAATCGTTCCTCCTACCGGAAGAGCAGGTCTACGTTCTCGGAACCGCCCATGAACACCTCGGCACCAGAGAGAGCGTCGAAAACTCTACTCGTATATACATCGGTAGCAGCCAAGATCATGAGTTCATCATCTCGGATCGAAGCGAAAAGGACTTACTGTCTCGATTGCAATGGCAGGTGTTGGGTTATGGAGTTGGAGGCCTGACACTTGCTGCAACCTGTTTGATCATCATCTTCAAGTACTACCTGACAACAATATCGTAACAATCATACTCAAAAGGAGAACACCCATGAATGGCACATTACTGATCGGAATCCTGCTGGTTATTGGGCTGATCGTACTTGTCGGATATGTAGTCGGCGTCTACAACATGCTGGTCCGACTCGCCAATAATATCGATAAGGCCTGGTCGAATATCGACGTCATCCTGAAACAGCGTCATGATGAGCTCCCCAAGCTGGTCCAAGTCTGTAATAGCTACATGACGCACGAGCGGGAGACCCTGGAATCCGTGACCAAAGCCCGCACTGCCTATGGCGCTGGCTTGAATATCAACGACAAAGCACAGGCAGAAAATCAGATCGTCGGTGCCTTAGGGAAACTCTTCGCCGTGGCCGAACAGTATCCAGATCTAAAAGCCAATCAAGAATTCTTAGCCATTCACCAGCGCATATCGGCACTGGAAAGCACCATTGCCGATCGGCGTGAGTTCTATAATGACTCGGTCAATCTTTACAATATTGCCATCGAGCAGATCCCTACGCTCTGGGTGGCGCAGGAGGTCGGATACACAGCAAGGCCGTTACTGACAGTTGCACCGTCTGATCGCAAGGACATGCCGCTCGCCTTTGCCAATCGTACGTCGATGGCAGCGTAGACACACTCTTACCAATGATTTTCCCAAGCTTGCTCACTTTCCCTCTCCCGAGGAGCGGCCTGGCTTGGCCCTGCACTGCGCACGCTTCTTCTTATCTCCCGGTACTCCTGAGTGAGGGCACCCTTGTTGGTCCCACTGCGCCCGTCGAACGAAGTTGCAGATGATCCATCAAAGCGTGCTTGTTTTCTCTTCAGTGATGGGGGCTGATTGATCTTCCACTACGCGCGTCCAACGAGAGCTTTCTTAAGCTGCGCGTTGCGCGCGCACAGAAGATGATCAGACTTCTTCCCGCCTCTGCTCCGGGAGCACAGGACCAATAAAGTGGTCTTACTCCTCCCGCAGCCCTTCCACCACCGGCTGTCGTGCTGCCCAGCGCGCTGGCCAGTAGCCGGCCACCAGGGCAGCCGTAAGTGCGAGTCCTACGGCTTTCAGAATCACTCCGCCTGGAACCGTCATCTGAATCGTCCAGCCAAAGGACTGTTTATTGATCACGTGGATGAGGACCAGGGCAAGCAGCAGGCCTCCCACGACGCCCAGTACGGCCCCGATCAACCCGAGATAGGCCGCTTCCCACAAGACTAATCGCTCCACTTGCCTCGTGCCAGCGCCGATAGCCCGCAACGTGGCAAATTCACGTTGTCGCTCCAACACGGCCGTCACCAAGGTATTCACAATGCCGAGTATGGCCACCAATACGGCAATGGCTTCAAGGACATAGGTCAATATGAATGAGCGGTCGAAGATCTCGAGAATCTCTTTCCGCAACTCGTGGTTTCGAATCACCAACGGTGGAACCGTCACTCCATCCAGTCCTACGACGTGCGACACAATCGACTGCCGAACCTGTTCTGGATCGGCAGCGGCAGCCAGGTAGATAGAAAACACTGTTACCCGGTCATCGTGCCATTGTCGCTGATACCATGTTCGATCCATCACCATCTTCCCGCCGTCAGTCGCGTAATCGTAGAAGACCCCCTCAACGGACACAGCAACGGGTCCCGCCGGCGTCGTGATCGAGATCTTGCTCCCCTCACGAAGTCGTAATCGAGTCGCCAACACTTCAGACAGGAGCACGCCTCCGGTTTCGGCGGCTCGCTGCAGGGCCACGCTCGAATCTCCATGCATCATCTGATACCGGCTGCGCTGAGCATGGAGCCGAAGATCTCGTGACACCAACGCCACTGGCTGACCATCGACGTCCACATACACGTCCCGAAGGGTATCGACCGCGGCAATGCCATCAATCGCCACCAGAGTCGAACGCCAGGCCCCTGGTAAGGCACGCGACGCTTGCCCAGCCTGCTTCCCCTGGAGCCAGGATTGCGGAGCCACGATGAGATCAGCCATCACGGTCTCATCCACCCAGACCTCGACAGTGTCACGAAAGCTGCGAACCATGACGGCCACTCCAATCATGATCGACAATCCCACCATCAACGCCGACACCGTCACCGCATTCCGGCCCGGATGGCGCGCCGTCTGGTCTGCCGCAATGAGCCGGAGACTCCCCCCCAGCATCATCGTTTTACTCTCCCGGAAAGGGCGCCGCATGCCCAACGCCTGGATACAGAGTGGCGCAAGACAGGAGAGTGCCCCCAAAAGAAGGATTGTCGCGAGATAGCCAAAGAGCGGTAGGTCTCCGACCGGGCCCATCAGCGAGCAGAGGCCTGCCAGCACCAACAATACGAGACTGATCCACCCGCACAGACCTGCCCTCAATTGATGCGTCGATTCATAGTCTCCCGGTGCCAAGGCACGGACCGTCACAGTCCTGCCGGCTTCCACACTGGGGCCCAACGCGCCCACCATCGAGACCACTGTCCCGAGCAGCACCCCTTTCGCCACTGCCACAAGCGTCACCATGTCCATCGACAGGATCAACCCGCCAGACGCGATCGGCGCATAGAGGTCTGAGATCGTTCGGCTCACGAGCGATACCAAAGTCCTGGCCAGCCAGACCCCCCCAAGACCTCCCAATAACCCGCCCAAAAGACCGAGCAACCCAGCTTCCACGAGAAACAGGCCGGCAACCCGCCGCTTCGTCATGCCGAGTGCGCGATAGATGCCGATCTCGCGTCTCCGTTGCGCCACAGCAAAGGCTATCGTGTTGTAGATCAAGAACATCCCGATGAGCAGCCCGACCCAACTCATGACTGACAGATTGAGCTGGAACGCCCACACCATGTTTTCGACCTGCTTCGTCCGTTGCGCCGGCCGTTGCACCACTAAATGGGGTGGAAGTCGCGCACGCACAGAGGCAACGATGTCATCGAGCGGTCGACCAGGCGTCGTCACCAACTCGATTCGATCCAACCGCCAGACTGATTGAAACAATAGCTGAGCCGCAGCAATATCCATGATGGCAAGCCGATCCCAGAGGGACGAGCGCGCCGCCTCGTTATGAACAAGCCCTACGACTCGCAACCGTACGAGACGCCCTCCCGCCGTCACCTCGACGATACTACCGACTCCCAGGTTCCAGTCGGCAGCGACCTGCCGACCAAGGTACAGAGCGTCCGGAGCCAGGAGCGCCTCCAGCGCCAGGCCGGTGTCGGCCTGCGGGACCTGAAATCCACGTGTCCCGACCTCCGCAAGTAGATCCAGTCCCAACACCTGAAGCACCTGGCCACGCTGTTCCCCCTGGGCGACCACGACCGATTCTTCAATGACGGGAGCAGCGCTCACCACCCCATCGACCGCACGAACAACCGTAATTACCGATTCATCCACTCCGAGATCATGGCCCGTAATTTCCAATGTGGCAGGACCGGCGACCGTCGTGACGCCTTGCTCAAAGGATCGCAGTACTTGAATGTTCGCCGTCCCGATGCCCACGGAGGCCAGCACGCCCAGTGCCACTCCTGCAATGCTGAGCAGGGCGCGATATGGCCGCTGGAGCGCATGAGCGCGGATCAGGGCGAGATAGAGCATGAGTGGTATAGTCATCTAGGGTGAGGGGGCGCTATGAACAGAGCGAATCATCATGGGTAAGGGAGCGAAAACAAATCGAATCTTTTGGACCAGTAACGGAGCCCTGCACAAATCGGTAGTTTCGTTTACAGCAATACACACCTTTGTTAGACTCGCCTGAGTTAAGGATGAGAGGTTATTGATGGGTGCGCGAACTGCTCTGAACCAAAAAATCCAGCCGCTACAGGAAGAGATGGACGCCGATCTCCTCACGCCGCGGCAGTGTGACATCCTTCGTCTGGTATCGATCGGGCACACGAACCGTGAGATTGCGGAGGTGCTGGAGATCAGCGTCCGCACGGTCGAAGTGCATCGATTCAACTTGATGCGACGATTGAATGTGCGAAACGTGGCACAACTACTCCGACGGGCCTTACAGCTGGGTCTCCTTGCCAAGACGTTCGGAGCCAAGTAGACCTACAGTTCTTTTAGTTTTCCCCGGCAGTCCTCCAACCTCGGATAGCCCTTCCTGCTGAGCTGTGCCGCCAGCTGCGTTTCCAATCGACCGAATACGTCGACCCCCTCCTCGACCAAAACCGTCCCGATCTGCACGGCCGACGCGCCACAGAGCATATGCTCGAAGGCATCCACGCCATTGACTACGCCACCGGTACCGATAATCGGCAATCGCCCTTCGAAGACCTTCCAAAAAGCCCGCACGTTGGCCAGCGCGACCGGCTTGATGATCGTACCGCCCAGCCCGCCAAACCCACCCTTGGGCTTGATGACGACCGCCTCGCGCTCCGGATCGACGACGAGCCCGTTGCCGACCGAGTTAATTAAGTTGAGAAAATCGACACCGCAACGGCCGATCACTTCGCCCATCGCTGTATGATGGGCTGGATCGAAGTACGGAGGCAACTTGACCCCCATCGGAACCGTGATCACCTTGCGAACCCGCTTCAGCAGTCGCTCGGAGGCTTCGGCATCATATCCAATCTGGGGTTTGCCTGGAATGTTTGGACAAGAAAGATTGACTTCGATTAAGTCGGGCTTCGCCGCATTGATCGTGGCTGCAATCGTCAGAAAGTCGTCTTCACAAAGACCCGCCACACTGGCGATAACCGGTTTCCCGAATGTCTTCAATTCAGGAATAAGCGCGGCATACGCCTTGTATCCGAGATTCGGCAAGCCCATGGAGTTGATGGACCCGCCGGGAAATCCATAGTATCGGGGTGTCGGATTGCCGTCGCGAGGCTCAACCGTCATCGACTTAGTGACGATGGCCCCGGCACAAGATCGGCCGAGGGCCAGCAGTTCGTCATGCGTGACACAGAGGGCCCCCGAGGCATTCATGAAGCAACTAGGAAATCGTACGCCGGCAATGGTGGTCGAAAGATCCATCACGCTACTACCGTGACCGGCTCATGCTGCGTTCTCGTCATGAGCCGCCCATCCTTCATGGCCCAGACATAATCGGCCGCCTCTGCGGCCTCGGCGCTGTGGGTGACCAACAGCACGGTTTGGCGGAAGCGCTGAACGAGCGACCGAAGGAGGACGATGATCTCGGCCCCATGCTGGGAATCCAAGTTACCCGTCGGCTCATCAGCAAGAATAATCTGGGGTTGATGCACGATCGCTCGCGCAATCGCCACACGCTGCTGCTCTCCGCCCGAGAGCTCGCTGGGGCGATGGTGCATTCGTGCAGTCATCGAGACCAACTCAAGAACCTCCTCAACGCGGGCTTGGACCGATGCCCCTCGCTCCCCGCGCAACAACAAGGGAAACGCAACATTCTCCGCTGCCGTCAACCCGGGAATTAAATGGAATGCTTGAAAGACAATCCCGACTGTTTCCCGCCTGATCTTCGTCCAGTCGTCGCTCGTGAATCGACTGGTCGAGCGCCCTCCGAGGAGGATATCCCCCGAGGTCGGCACATCCAACCCGCCAACCAGGTTGAGCAACGTACTCTTCCCGCATCCGCTAGGACCGATAAACGCACAAAAGTCTCCCTTGCCCACTTCGACCGTGACCCGATCGAGCCCGGTGATGGTGTCGCCACCCCGCTCATAAATTTTCGACACCTGGTCGAATGTCACCATGTGCCTTGCTTCTCCATCCATGTCTTAGCCCGCAAAGTCGCCGCGCGAGACATGCGAGACAGACGACGGTTCGAGGTCCGAAGTCCGCGGCATTCAGAACTTTGAATCTCGCCCGTTCTGCTTTTCCCGCGCGGCGCGCCCGTCGCGCATCGCTCGCGCCTCATCCTACTGCCTTCGTATATCACAACCATTTACAGAGCAACAACCTTGACAGGCGCGACACATTCCCATAGAAGAAGCGCATGCACACGTTAGTTGGAGCGCTTTCCCTGCGATGTTACGTGAAGACACACAGGATCGACTGATCGGATGGTGCCGTCAAGCCCTTCGGTTTGTATTGCCGATGGAGTGCATCGCCTGTGGCCATTCACTCAGCACGGACCCGGTACCCTTCTTCTGCACCACATGCTGGCAAACCATCCGCCCGCTCCAACAGCCAGTTTGTGCCCGTTGCGATCAGCCGTTTGTCTCGCCAGAGGCTACGACCTATACACCGGACCATCAATGCCAACATTGTCAGGAACGGCCGCCTGATTTTCAACGGGCCTGGACCCTCTTCCCCTACATTCCCCCACTACGGGAAGCCATCTGCTCGTTCAAGTACCGCGGCAAACATACACTGGCACGGCCCCTCACGAGCCTTATGATCAGCGCCCTGCCAAGCGAAATCGACGTCGACGTGATTATCCCTGTGCCCTTGCACTCGACCCGCTTACGCGCGCGTGAATTTAACCAATCTTTGCTGCTAGCCGATCAGCTCAGCCGTCATCTGGCCTGCCAGGTTTCGGCCACAAACCTCGTCAGGATCGCCGCCACCGATCCCCAAACCACATTAACGCGGCAGGCACGGTTACGAAATCTACGAAAAGCATTTGCCGTCCGGAAGCCCCAGGACCTCATGGAGAAACGCATTCTCCTCGTGGATGATGTCTTCACCACCGGCACGACGCTGAATGAATGCGCGAAGACCCTACGAAAAGCCGGCACCGGGCCCGTCTTTGCCCTGACACTGGCCAGAACGGTCGATACAACCCTGGTGCCAGATCGCCTCTGTGCCGAACGGGCGGGAGAGCGCCTGACCACCATAGGAATATAATCGATGCCGTTGTACGAATATCGCTGCCTCGACTGTAAGAAGCGCAGCACAGTCCTGGTATTGAGCCTGGCCAATCAGGCACCGGCAGCCTGCTCTCATTGCACGAGCGCACGGGTTGAACGAATCATGTCTCGATTTGCCTCGCCAAAATCAGAAGAGGCTCGCCTTGAAGCCTTGGCGGACCCCAGCAATCTGGCTGGGCTCGATGAAAACGACCCGCAGAGCATGGCTCGATTCATGAAAAACATGGGCGAGGAGATGGGCGAGGACCTCGGCGACGATCTCTCAGAAGCGCTGGAGTCAGACGAGACTGGCTCTATAGAATCGGATAACTCTGACATGTAGTGACAGGTATTGTCCTATATTTTCACTTGACAGATCGTTCGAGTTTCCCTACCCTGGCAACAGTATCCGAAGCCTCGTGAGGCGTATGCAGCACTATCGAACCGGGTTCTTCAATGGCCAACGAGCCCAAGAGCGAGCTGATGACGGCGGAGGAGACCTGTCGCTATCTCAAGATCACCCCGCGCACGCTCTATCGTTACCTACGGAGTCGCCAGATTCCCGCCTTCAAGCTTGGAAAAGAATGGCGCTTCGTACGCTCGGATCTGGAACAGTGGATTCGCGATCGCACCAGAGCCACATTGGCACCGTAAAGGACACGATACATTGATGTTCGCCGGTGAATACCTGTGCAAAGTGGATGAGAAGGGACGATTTATCGTCCCCTCGCCCATCCGTGAGCAGGTCGAGTCGGAGGGACAGGCCGTCGTCTTCCTCAAAGGTCCCGAGGAATCGACGCTCATCTACTCCATGAAAGAGTGGGAGAAGGTTCTCGACCGGACGAAAGCCACCCTCGATGAAGACCAGAGTCGACTGTTCATGCACTTCGTCGTGTCGGAAGCCGGCACATCAGAGATCGACAAAGCCGGGCGCATCCTGATTCCGAGTCGACTCAGAAAACTTATTCCGTTGGATGAGGACCAGGAAATCATTCTGGTCGGCTTGTACCATCGCATGGAGATCTGGAATCCGAGCAAATGGCGTCGTTATATCGCCCAATCTGAAGAGCGGTACGAGCAGAACATGTCCAAGATCCTCAATCTCCTGTAAACTCGCACGCATGCCTACGTTTCGGCATCCGACCAGGCTTCCCTCCACTACACGGGCCGTTCGCATGACCTCCTACCGGAGCCCTGACAAGAAGGTCGGGGTGCCACGTATCACCCCGAGAAGGGCTCGGAGCTCCCACATGCCTGCCTCACCACACCCACCAGCCGAGAATCATTCGGTAGCCTTGACCCTCCCGGTGCCTCCCAGCGTGAACCATCAATATGCCACAGTGAACGGCCGACGATTGCTTTCTTCGGCTGGTCGTACCTATAAGGCCCAGGTGGGACAACTTGTGTGGCTGAAGTTAGCGCAGTCCGCTCATCGGGCTGCTCTGCTTGCAGGACTCCAATCTGAGTGGCTCGCCCTCTCCATCCGGTTCTATTTTACCTCGGCGCTACGACGCGACGTTGATGGTGGGCTCAAGATCGCACAGGATGCCCTCTGTGAGGGCCTCGGCATCAACGACAATCGCATCGTCGAAACCCATCTCTACAAACACATCGATAAAGATAACCCTCGTATCGAAGTGCATTTGACGCCTGCGTCCAGACCCTAGCAGAAGACTGAAACAGGCTGCCAGCGCCACAGACCGTGACGCATGATGCGCAAGACAGGCGAGAAACGCACGACGTGGACAGATTGGGGGTCTTCACCTCATTGGGCGCGTCTCGCTCAGCTATCCTGCGGGGCCTGTCCGGTTGTCCTAGCCATGCAGGCCATCGAAGTTCGGCTGTACCGAAAAGGCTTTTCTGCAGCCTGCTAACGCCCCCGTACAGGACATGAGTCACCGGAGATCCACTCAAAGATCCGCGCCTATTCGTACCGGAGCGCTTCGATAGGATTAAGGCGAGCGGCCTTGCTGGCAGGGTACAATCCAAAGAAGAGGCCAACCACGAGTGAGAAGAGAAACGCGATCACGATCACGTTGCCTGAGATGATGGTCGGCCAGCCGGCGATCAGCGTCGTCAACCTGGTTCCCGCGATCCCGAATACGATGCCTAACACGCCACCCACCAGGCTCAACGTCATGGCCTCGATCAGGAACTGCATCATGATGTGCCAGCGTTTGGCTCCCACCGCCATGCGGATCCCGATCTCTCTCGTCCGTTCCATCACAGACACGAGCAGAATATTCATGATGCCGATCCCGCCGACTAACAGGGATACGGAGGCAATGGCAAACAACATCATCGTCAAGGTCTCACTGGTGCCTTCTTGCACCTTCCCGATATCGACCTGCGTCCGGATCGTGAAATCGTCGTTCTGCTCCGTCTGAAGCCGATGCCGCGCCCGCAGCACCTCTCGAATCTGCTCGGCAGCCATCGGTAAATCCTCGACCTGATCGGTCGAACCGAACATCGCTCCGACGGACCCAATAAATGACGTCCCGAACACTTTCCGTTCAGCCGTGCTGAAAGGGATGAGAATCACATCGTCTTGATCGGACCCTTGCGCAGACTGGCCCTTAGGCGCAAGAACCCCGATGACACGAAACGGCACGTTCTTGATGCGCACCACCGCCCCCACCGGCTCTTCGCCTGGCTCAAACAAATTCTCCACCACCGTTTGGCCAATGAGCGCAACGCGGGCGGCACTATCCAAGTCCGTCTGGGTAAAGGGGCCTCCACTCGTAAAGGACCAGTCTCGAATGGTGAGGTAGCTCGGTGAGATGCCGTTAATCGGTCCGTTCCAGTTTCGGTTCCCATAGACGATTTGCATGACATCGCGCCTGGCCCATCCGGTATCGGCCAGCAACGGGATGCGTTTTTTCAGGTCCAAGGCGTCTGACACGGTCAGCGTCACGCCACTCCCCTGACTTCCTCGTACGCCGCTCGCAGAGGTCACTCCTGGAAAGATGATGATAACATTCGTGCCCATCGTCGCAATCTGCGCTTGCACGGCCCGCTTGGCGCCCTCACCGATGCTCACCATCGCAATGACTGCCGCCACGCCGATGACTATCCCAAGCATCGTGAGACCGGCACGCAGCCGATTTCGCGCCAAGATCCGCAGCGCGGTGACAATCGTGAGCCCTACAAACGCCGACATCTAGGCCTCAACTGGGCTGGAGGTTGGCCGCGCTTTGGTCACGCGGTCGCTTAACACTTGTCCGTCTTTGAGCACGATCTCGCGCGCGGCATAGGCCGCGACATCCACCTCGTGCGTCACCAAAATAATCGTAATCCCTTTATCGCGATTGAGCGTTTCCAGGATTCTCATAATTTCCTGGCTCGATTGGGTGTCGAGGTTGCCGGTCGGCTCATCGGCAAGAAGCAAAGAGGGCGACGTGACCAGCGCCCGCGCGATCGCCACGCGCTGTTGTTGCCCTCCGGACAACTGGGTTGGATAATGGTGCTCTCTGCCCTGCAGCCCCACCCGCCCTAACGCCGCAGCGGCCTGCGCCCGTTGTGCTTTGCGCGAGAGCCCTCGATAGAACAGCGGAAGCTGCGCATTTTCGAGTGCGCTGGTTCTGGGGATGAGATTGAAGCTCTGAAAGACGAACCCGATCTGCTGATTGCGGATCCCGGCCAATTGATCGGGCTTGAGATTGCCCACATCTATCCCGTTCAACCGATAGCGCCCCTTCGTCGGTTGGTCGAGGCAGCCCAGAATATTCATCAGGGTGGACTTGCCGGAACCGGAAGACCCCATGATGGCGACGAACTCACCCTGTTCAATCGTGAGGCTCAGGCCGCGCAAGGCTTGGACCTCCACGTCGCCGACCTGATAGACTTTCCACACATCTTCGCACTGGATGAGCGCGCTCATCATCGTATCTCGTATCTCGTGAAGCGTAAAGCGATTGAGAAGGACAGAAGGTTTATGACGATGGATGTGGCGGGAAGTACAAATTCTTGTAGCGCGCGACGCTTCACGAGATACGCTTCACGCATATTACATTCCACGATTGCGCGAGGAGCCCCGCTGTCCGCCGGTCCCAAACCCTGGAGGTAGATCGCTTCCACTCCGATCGCCTTTGGGTCGGTCGATCCCCACGACCACCAGCGCACCTTCAGACAACTCCTCCGACATGATCTCCGTTACCAGCCCATCAGAAATACCCGTTTGGACGTGAAGGGGCTCCAGCTCCCCGGACGGTCCTTGTTTCCAAATTGTGCGACTTGGCGCCATGGCTCCTCTGCCGGCATCTGTTGTCTGCGCTGAGTCCTTCGCTTTGGTCGGCTTAACGCCGAGCGTAGAGCGATCGGCCTGGCCTGTAGTCGGAGGTGTGAATCGCAATGCGGCATTCGGTACTGTGAGCACTGCGTCTCTTTGAGCCACAACGATGGAGACGTTCGCGGTCATCCCCGGCTTCAGACGGAGGTCCTGATTGTCGACGCTGACCACGACGTTATAGGTCACCACATTTTGCACGTTGATCGGTGCAAGACGGACCTGACGGATCGTGCCGGCAAATGGATGCCCCGGGTACGCATCAACCGTGAAGGTCGCCTCTTTCCCTTCGGTGATCCCCCCGATATCCGACTCACTGACGTTGGTGTCGACTTGCATCTTCGTCAGATCGAGCGCAATTAAGAAGAGGTTCGGTGTGGCGAAACTGGCCGCGATCGTTTGACCGACCTCCACGTTTCTGGCGACCACGATCCCGTTCACCGGGGAGCGAATGACGGTGTACTTCAAGTCCAAATCAGCGGCATTCAGCGCTGCCTCGGACTGCTTCACTTGCGCCCCTGCCACGTTCACCTGTGCCTCAGCCGCCTGGAAATTCGTCGCTGCGATGTCGACGTCATTCTGTGAGACAAATTCCTGCGCCACCAGAGATTTCACCCGATCCAGTTCTCGTTTGCGTTGAGCCAGCTCGGTTTTGACTCTTGCGAGATTCGCTTTCGACATTTCAAGATTGCTGGCAGCTTGATCTCGACGGGCTTTGAACGGTTCTGGGTCGATCGCGGCCACGATATCGCCGGCTTTGACCACCGAATTGAAGTCGGCATGCAAGCTCTTGATCATGCCAGACACCTGCGTCCCGACTTGAACCGAAACGACGGGATTGATCGTTCCCGTCGCGGTCACGAGCGAAATGACGGGGCCTCGCTCGACGGTGGCGCTCCGATATCGAACCGGGGCTTTGCGCTCTCCATTGAAGAAGACATAGCCTCCGATCGCTAATCCAACAGCCAGGACACCAATGATCATAGCGGCACGGTGCATCGACTCGTTCTCCCATTTCTTCGCTGACTTGACCTGCATTGTATCAACAAGGTGAAGTGGAATCACCTGGCCGAAACGGCCTCCCTACGGCCCTAGCACACTACGGAAAAGCCTTTTCGGCACAGCCGAACGTCGATGGCCTGCATGGCTAGGACAACCGGACAGGCCCCCGCAGGATAGCCGACGAGACAGGCGGGACGGGCGAGACGCGCCCAATGAGGTGGAAACCCCAATCCATCCACGTCGTGCGTTTCTCGCCTGTCTTGTACATCATGCGTCACGGTCTGTGGCGCTGGCAGCCTGTTTTAACATCCTGCTAGAAAAACGAACAGGCCGTCCGCCTGGTGGCGAACGGCCTGTCAGGTTTGCTGGACGCTCCGATTATGGACTGACGCTAATGCGCTCCTTGATCCTATCAAAGATGTCCTTGGGCACCACATTCTTAGCCACCAGTTCGCCCTTCACCCGATACGGACGATTCGTGACGATGCGGTCCGCCGCGTCTTTGGAGAGACCAAGCACGAGTACCATATCATCGGCAGACGCCTTATTGACGTTCATCGAAGAAGGCATGGCCTGAGAATCCTTCGTCACCGTGGGAGCAGTCGCCGCGACAGAAGGGACACTCGGGGACGGAACTGAAGGCGCGAGAGTTCCGGTTACGGAACGTGACTGATCTTTCAACTCTTTCTGATAGCGCGCAACCAGGGACTTGAGGGTTTCGTTATGCTGCTTCACGTCCCCGTATTCCTGACGCAGAGCCCGATTCTGAAAGGAGAGCTGCCTCACACGGTCTTCGAGTTCCTTGGTCCGACCCTCGACGCTGCCGCGTTCCTTGTCCCGGCCATGCTGAATACGCTCAAGCTCATCGTGGGCGACCTGGGTTTCGTTCCCGAATTTCACATTGAGATCCTTGAGCGTCTTTACTTGCTGCTCCAAGGCATTCTTCTGCGCGCGTGTCCGCTCCAGCTCGGACTTCGCCGAATCGACGTCGACCATCGCCTCTTCATACTTCTTTTGACTGACACAGCCGACCATTGCGACTGCGCCGATCATCACGACCACCGCCATCCACTCTATTTTCATGCGAACCTCCCCTCCCACAAACAGGATGCTCAAAAAGTCCACCCGCTTCGTTCTCGCATCGCTCAGACCCTCACCGTACCCCAGAGGGTACGCCTCGGCCCTTCGCTCGCTGCGGCCTTGCCGGACGGCCTTTTTGAGCATCCTTACAGAAGTATTTTTTTGTTGTACCACACGTGCGGACTATTGAAGTTCTCGTATACCTCAATAGATTTTCCGCAGCCTGCGTAGCGTGGTATCTGGAACAGATGTCGGCCACCGCTCTTCCCCCAACATTCCTGCCGGGATGAGAGAGTACTACGACACCTATACGTATAATGTTGGGTGTATGCCATGCTTTCCATTTTGTCAACAGATTTGCGGGTCCTCCGCCTTCGCCGGTCATCGTGAGGGTCTGCGGCGAATCGTCTCCCGGCTTGACGGACTGTCGTCACTTTGTGAATATGCCCGAGACTCGCCGTCTGGACGCAACCTGTCTCAGAAAGACATCGCATGAACGATTGGGGTCCTGGTCTCGCCACGATCTTGGGTATCGTGGAGGGACTGACAGAGTTTCTACCCGTCTCATCGACCGGCCACTTAATTCTCGTCGGTCACGTCCTAGGGTTCGAGGGGGACCTCGCTGCCAGCGCCGAGATTTCGATCCAACTTGGCGCCATCCTGGCCGTCATCGCCTATGAACGACACAAGCTCGTGTCCATGATCAGACAAGCCGGCCGGGAACAGCAGCACGTCTCCGCCATGATCCGAACACGTGGGGCGACTCCATGGTCGAAAATCCTGATAGCCTCCTGGGCGACTCACCAGAATCTCTGGTTTCTCATCGGACTAGGGCTTGCGTTCTTACCGGCAGCCGCGATCGGGTTCCTCACGCACAGCTGGATCAAAGGCCATCTCTTTACGCCTCAAACCGTAGCTGCCTCCTCGATCGTCGGAGGCCTGATTATTCTCGCCGTCGAAGCGCGCCGCGACCAGGCACGGGTCCACCAGCTCGAACAGGTGAGCCTGACATCGGCATTCTGGATCGGCGTGGCCCAGTGCGCCTCATTACTACCCGGCATGTCCCGATCCGGCTCCACGATCATCGGAGGGCTCTTGGTTGGACTTGACCGGAAAGTCGCGACGGAGTACTCTTTTTTTCTCGCCCTCCCGACCTTGATCGTGGCGACGTGCTATCAAATGTGGAAGTCACGGGACGTCTTCAGGCAAGATGACTATCTGGCACTCGGGATCGGAATGCTCGTGTCGTTTGTCGTCGCCTGGATTGTGATCGCAGCTTTTCTCTCGTTTGTGAAGCGACATACGCTCCGACCGTTTGCGTACTACCGCATTCTCATGGGCATCGCCGTATTTTACATCTTTGGCTTCTAGGAGAATCTCTCATGATGGCTCATTCCCAATCTGACACTGTACATGTCTTCGACACATGGGTGAAGGGCTCGAAGGGGCTGCTGCACTTTGATGTGATGACAACTGATGAGACGACGGCGCTGACGCTCGCCAAGCTGCATCTGGCTAGCCTTGGGGAAGGCGACGTACCGGTTACGATGAAAGAATGTCAGTTCTGCCACACCGAACCGCTCGTGATGTTTTCCCCCGAGCAACAGCGCCAATTCCGCGAGCAGGGCGGGTTCATCCTCACCTTCTCGACTTAGTCCACCGGATGGGCGCGCGCGACTGGCTGAGGTCGAGGCCAAGGTTGAGCGAAGACCTGACGTTCTTCATCTCAGCCTTGGCCTCAGCCTTAACCTTCTGATGACGCTGGCGGACTTTTCAGCATCCTGCTAGGAAGCAGGCGGGAGCTCGTGAGACTGGAGAGCCACGTCTTTTTTCTCAAAGGCGAAATGGATGATCAAGAAAACGACCCCCACGCTGATCGCCGAGTCGGCGACATTGAAGGCCGGCCAATGGTAGGAGTCCACATAGACGTCGAGAAAGTCGATTACCTCGCCATACCGTAACCGATCAATCAGATTCCCGACCGCCCCTCCTAGAATCCCGGCGATACTGAGCTGCCCCTTCCAATCTTTCTCCGGCAACCGGAAGAGAATCGTTCCCAGAAGGGCCAGAGCAAACAGCGACGTAACCCCGAAGAACACCATGCGAAACGCATCGCTGCTGCCGGCCAGCAACCCAAAGGCCGCACCGGGATTGCGGATATAGGTCAGGCTGAAGAGATTGGGAACAATCGGAATGGACTCATTCAGTCGCATCGACTGCACGATGGACAGTTTCGTCGCCTGATCGATCACCACGATCGCGCCGGCGAGAAGCGCCAGGAGGAGATAGCGAAGGGGTCGTCGATTCACTGCACCGCCTCCACACAACGTTCGCAGAGTGTAGGGTGATTCCGATCTTTCCCCACCGCGTCACGATAGTTCCAGCAGCGTTCGCATTTCTCGAAGGAGGACTTTGCCGCCGCAATTCCCAACGGGATTTTTACCTCACCACTGGGAATCAGTGTGACCTGCGAGACGATGAACAGCGTGGTCAACTCCTTCTGATAGGGCAGAAGAAACTCGTAGGCGTCGGCATCGGCTCGGAGTTCCACCGTCGCCTCCAACGATGATCCAATCGTTTTATCGCGCCGACTTCCCTCCAAGACACCTTGCACCTGCGTGCGGTAACCCAACAACCGCTCCCATCGTTTGGCCAGCGCGGCATCCTGCCATTGGGAATGGATCTCCGGAAACGCGCTCAGATGGACACTGCTCACTCCAAGACGCCCTCCTGGCTGCGCGGCCAAGGTCCGCCAGATCTCTTCGGCCGTAAAGCTCAACACCGGGGCCATCAGCTTCGTCATGGCGACGACAATCTCGAAGAGCACTGTCTGCGATCCGCGCCGCAAGGGTGAATCCGCCCGAAATGTATACAGACGATCCTTCAGAATATCGAGGTAGACGGCGCTCAGATCCACCGAACAAAAGTTGTTGAGGGCGTGGAAGATCGTGTGAAACTCAAAATCGTCATAGGATTTCCGAACCCTCTGAATCAGTTCGCTGAGCCGATGCAACGCCCAACGATCCAATTCAGGCAACTGCTCATGCGGGATTCGGTCCTTCCCGGGATCGAAGTCGTATAGATTACTCAACAGAAAACGACAGGTATTCCGAATCTTTCGATAGGCCTCGATAAGATGTGTCAGGATTTCAGGAGAAATCCGAAGATCATCGCGGTAGTCTTGCGCGGCCACCCACAAACGCAGGATTTCCGCGCCCGATTGCTTAATCACGTCCTGCGGCGCGACGACGTTCCCCGCCGACTTGGACATCTTCTTGCCCTGCCCATCGAGGACAAAACCGTGGGTCAGAACTGCCTTGTATGGCGCACGACGATCCGTAACTACGCCGGCCAGCAAGGCACTGTGGAACCAGCCTCGATGCTGATCCGACCCTTCGAGATAGAGATCGGCCGGCCACCACTTCCGTTCTTTCAACACCGCGGCGTAACTGACGCCCGACTCGAACCACACGTCAAGAATATCCCGTTCCTTCTCAAATGCCGTTCCGCCGCACTTCGAACAGGTCGTGCCCTTGGGCAACAGATCGGCAGCCGTTTGCTCGAACCACACATCCGCCCCTTTGGATTCCATCAAGGTCGCAAGGTGTTCGATCACGATCGGATCGGCCAGGACAGACCGGCACCCGATACAGGTAAAGCCGGGAATCGGCACGCCCCAGACCCGCTGCCGAGACAAACACCAATCAGGGCGATTCTCAATCATTCCGTTGATCCGATCGCGGCCATAGGCGGGGATCCAACGGACCCGTTCGATCTCTGCCAGTGCCTCTTTCCGAAGATCGTTCGTCTCCATCGAGACGAACCACTGTTCAGTGGCGCGGAAGATGACGGGATTTTTACAGCGCCAACAGTGCGGATAGGAATGGCTCAACGATCCATGGCCGAGCAACCGTCCGTTGGCCTGCAGAAACTCCACAATCTTCGGATTCGCCTTCAACACATGCTGGCCGGAAAATTCTTTCACGACATCGGTAAAACGCCCGCCGTTGTCGACCGGCGCCAGAATCTCCAACTTTTCTCCCGATGACGCCGTGGCATTGTGCTCGAGGACGAGGATATAGTCTTCCATACCGTGGCCCGGCGCAATATGGACACAGCCGGTTCCCTGATCGAGGGTCACGAAGTCGCCGAGCAGAATCGGTGACAGGCCGGTGGTCAGGGGCCGTTGCGTCTCGATCCCTTCGAATCCTTCGTTCCCCTTTTTCACCCCAAACACTCGCGCTCCTTCGAGCTTGCAGGCCTTCATCACGCTCTCAAGCAGCTTCTCCGCAACGATCAGCACCTCATCGCTGACCTGGACAAACGCATAGTCGATATCGGCATGGAGGCAAACCGCTTGATTGGCCGGGAGTGTCCATGGCGTGGTCGTCCAGATCACGAGGGAGACCAGCTTGATATCGACGGGGAACGAGATGTCGGGAAACGTCTTGCTGAGCACCGTGGGCGACGTGACCAACGGGAATTTCACATAAATCGAGGGAGAGGTGTGATCTTCGTATTCGACTTCTGCCTCGGCAAGGGCGGTTTGGTCCACCGTGCACCAGAGCACCGGCTTCAGCCCCTTATAGACGCCTCCCCGTTCCACGAATTTACCGAACTCACGAATAATCGTGGCCTCATAGCCAGGATTCATCGTGAGATAGGGATGCTGCCAATCGCCCAAGATGCCGAGCCGCTGAAACTCCTCACGCTGAATCGTATAAAACTTCTCCGCATATTCCCGGCAGAGCCGGCGAATGGCCGGAGTATCAAGCGTCTTTTTCTTGTCGCCGAGTTCCTTGAGAACTTGGTGCTCGATCGGAAGGCCATGGCAATCCCACCCTGGTACATAGGGCACTTGATAACCCGCCATCGTCTTTGATTTGATGATGATGTCTTTGAGAATCTTGTTCAGTGCGTGACCGATATGAATGCGGCCATTGGCATAGGGCGGCCCATCGTGCAAGATATACAGAGGCCGGCCTTTCCCCGCCTCCTGAATCTGTTCGTACAACCGTTCCTGCTCCCACGAGGCAAGGAGTTCGGGCTCCCGCTGCGGCAGATTCGCCTTCATGGGAAAATCAGTTTTGGGCAGATTGAGTGTTGCCTTGTAGTCCATGACCCTGAATGATGAATGTTAAATGGTGAATTGTGAATGAAGAGTCTGGTTGAATCTAAAATTCAACATTCAGCATTCATAATTCAAAATTGAGGCTAGCTCACAGCCATCATGCGGTCTAACGCAATCTTCGCCCACTGCTTCTCATCGTCCGGAACAACGATATGGTTCACGACGTGGCCGTCGGCAAGGTTTTCCATTGCCCAGCAGAGATGGACGCCATCGATCCGGAACATCGTCGCACACTGGCAGACCGTGGAAGAGAGGAAGAAGACCTTCTTATCGGGGAGGTCACGCTTCAATCGATTAACCAAGTTCAATTCGGTTCCCACCGCCCACACCGTCCCAGCCGGCGCCGCCGTCACCGTGCGGATAATAAACTCCGTGGACCCGGACAAGTCGGCCCGATTGACGACATCCTCGTGACATTCTGGATGGACGATTACCTTCCCGGCCGGATACTGCTTGCGGAAATTGTCCACATGGACGGGCTGGAACATCTGGTGCACACTGCAATGGCCTTTCCAGAGAATCAGCTTCGCGCGTTGAATCGCCTCACGCGTATTCCCCCCGTTGGGTTGATAGGGGTCCCAGACGATCATCTCTTCTCTCGGCAGCCCCATCTTGTTGGCCGTATTGCGTCCCAAGTGCTCGTCCGGGAAGAAGAGGATTTTCTCCCGCCTTGCCCAGGACCATTCCATCACCGCCTTCGCATTGGAGGACGTGCAGGTAATCCCGCCATGTTCGCCACAAAAGGCTTTGAGCACCGCGGCAGAGTTTACATAGACCGCCGGAATGACGGTCTCTTCCACGGGAAAGATTCGTCCCAGCGTCTCCCAACATTGGTCGACCTGTTCGATGGCGGCCATGTCCGCCATGGAGCAGCCTGCGGCCATGTCAGGGAGAATCACCGTTTGTTTGGAGCGGCTTAGGATGTCGGCGGTCTCCGCCATAAAGTGAACGCCGCAAAAGACGATATAGGGGCGCTCTGACCGCTCGGCTGCCAGCTTCGAGAGCAGGAGAGAATCCCCTCGAAAGTCCGCATGTTCAATGACTTCATCCCGTTGGTAATTATGGCCCAGGATCATGACCCGGTCGCCGAGCACACGTTTGGCTTCAGCCGTCCGGCGGAACAATTCCTCCGCGGACAGTTGCTGGTAGTCCGTGATCGGTTTCGGCAATGTCGAGACGGTCTGCATAGTTTCCTTGGCGAAATGGCGTATGGCCTCATTCTACGTTAGGGCTCCCCGACAATCAATGAACCAGCGGCAGCGGGGAAGCCCTGCGCAGGCGATGGCCCACTCGGTTCGACCGCGATAGGCCTAATACCCCGTTGACAACGCAGCAAGCCGGCGATACGATTCATCGTCGAAGCTAGGGGGGCCACACGGCTGAGAGTCCGCCCGAACGGACGACCCTCAGAACCTGACCTGGGTAATACCAGCGTAGGGAAGCGAGAACAACCAAGCACTGGTGGTCTCTCTGCCGCACCCCGTTTTATCGGTGCGGCTTTTTTATTTTTGACGACTGCACATAGTTCACGTTTTGGAGAAAGGATCTCCTATGAGCGACCATACAATCGGCCATGGAACTGTAGCTGGTAACGGGCACACGCCTGCCGAATCAGCCTTGACGACCACGCCGTTTCCCGCCTCGCGCAAAGTGTACGTGCAGGGGACGCAGGCCGGCGTGCGGGTCCCGATGAGAGAGATCAGCCTGACCGCCACCAAGTCGATGAATGGAGGCACACCCAGCGCAAATGAACCGGTCACGATCTACGATACCTCCGGTCCTTATACAGACCCGGATGTGCCAATCGACGCACGGGCTGGATTGGCCCCCTATCGCCGGAACTGGGTGATCGACAGGAACGATGTGGACCAGCTTTCGGATATCTCCTCGCATTACGGCCGCCTGCGCGCGGCTGATCCCAAGCTGGACCAGCTCAGGTTTCAGCACATTCGCAAGCCGTTGCGAGCCAAGCCCGGCATGAACGTGACCCAGATCCACTACGCCAGACAAGGCATCGTCACACCGGAAATGGAGTTCATTGCGATCCGGGAAAATCAATCCCGCGAAGTAGCGCGCGAACTGGCCTCGCGGAATGGACACGGCGGCGGGGTCACCCAGCACCCGGGCCAATCCTGGGGCGCCAGCATCCCCTCCGTGATCACGCCAGAATTTGTCCGCGATGAAGTCGCCCGTGGCCGCGCGATCATCCCGGCCAACATCAACCATCCGGAAAGCGAACCGATGATCATCGGCCGCAACTTTCTGGTGAAGATCAACTCCAACATCGGCAACTCCGCGGTCGCCTCCTCCATCGAAGAAGAAGTCGAGAAGATGATTTGGTCTATTCGATGGGGCGCCGACACTGTCATGGACCTCTCCACCGGCAAGAATATCCACGAAACCCGCGAATGGATCATTCGAAACTCACCGGTCCCCATCGGCACCGTGCCGATCTATCAAGCATTGGAAAAGGTCGGAGGCAAGGCCGAAGACCTGACCTGGGAACTGTTTCGCGACACATTGATCGAACAGGCAGAACAAGGAGTCGACTACTTTACCATCCACGCTGGTGTGCGCCTCGCCTATGTGCCAATGACCGCCACACGCATGACCGGCATCGTGTCCCGCGGCGGAGCGATCCATGCGAAATGGTGCCTGGCTCATCATAAAGAGAACTTCGCCTATACCCACTTCGAAGAAATCTGCGAGATCATGAAGGCCTACGATGTATCGTTCAGTTTGGGCGATGGGTTACGCCCCGGCTCCATTGCAGATGCCAACGACGAGGCGCAATTCGCTGAACTGGAGACCTTGGGTGAACTCACCAAGATCGCCTGGCGCCACGACGTCCAGGTCATGATCGAAGGACCGGGCCACGTACCCATGCACATGATCCAGGTCAACATGGAGAAACAACTGAAGGCTTGCCAGGAAGCGCCTTTTTATACGCTGGGACCGCTCACGACCGACATCGCGCCGGGCTACGACCACATTACCTCCGGCATCGGTGCGGCCATGATCGGATGGTTTGGCTGTGCGATGCTCTGTTATGTGACGCCCAAAGAACACCTGGGCCTCCCCGACCGGGAAGATGTGAAGACCGGCGTCATTACCTACAAAATCGCCGCCCACGCAGCGGACCTCGCGAAGGGCCATCCGGGTGCGCAGATTCGAGACAACGCGCTCTCAAAAGCCCGCTTCGAGTTTCGCTGGGAAGACCAGTTCAATCTTTCGCTCGATCCGGACACGGCAAAGCTCTTCCATGACGAGACCTTGCCGGACAACGCCGCCAAGGTCTCGCACTTCTGTTCGATGTGTGGCCCTCATTTCTGCTCAATGAAGATCACGCAGGATGTCCGGGACTATGCCGCGCGACTACAAGTGGATGATCAGACAGCGATTCAAATCGGCATGAAGGAAAAATCGGAAGAGTTTAAGAAAACAGGCTCTGAGATTTATCGATAAGGCTGCTCAAAATGGTTCTCCGGCAAGGCCGCAGGCGAGGCCAAACCGGAGGCGTACCCTCTGGGGTACGTTGAGGATTTGGCGGAGCTGAGAACGAAGCCGGAAGCCATTTTCAGCAGCCGTCGAAGGAGAATACAGTATGGGAAAACCGAAACCAGCCCCCTTACGGGAAAGAGACATCACGCGCCAGATCGCGCGGGAATACTATAAGGAATTCGACCAGCTTATCGAAAGCGATGTGATCATTGTCGGCGCCGGACCTTCCGGGTTGATCTGCGCCCATGATCTGGCTGCGATGGGATTCCGGACGGTCGTCGTCGAACAGAGCCTTGCCCTTGGCGGCGGCTTTTGGACGGGTGGCTACCTGATGAACAAGGCCACGATCTGTGAACCTGCCAATGAGATTCTCGAGGAAATCGGCGTGCCCTGCAAAAAGATCACGGAATGCGAGGGCATGTATATGGTCGATCCCCCGCACGCCACCGGTGCGTTGATTGGCGCCGCCTACAGAGGCGGCGCCAGGATCATGAATCTCACGAGAGTCGTCGACCTGGTCCTGCGACGCGACGGCATTCTCGAAGGGGTCGTAGTCAATAACACAACAGCTGAAATGGCCGGCCATGACATCCTTCACGTGGACCCCATCGCACTTGAAAGCAAAATCGTCGTGGACGCGACGGGCCATGATGCCGTTGTCGTGAATCTCTTACATAAACGCAATCTCTACAAAGAAGTACCCGGCAACGGTGCCATGTGGGTCGCGCGATCGGAAGAGGAAATCATGGACCGGACCGGCGAGGCCTATCCCAACTGTTTCGTCATTGGATTAGCAGTGGCGGCTGTATACGGCACACCCCGCATGGGTCCGGCGTTCGGCTCCATGCTATTGTCAGGCCGCTACGGGGCAGAATTGATCAAAAAGAAACTGAAGAACGAATAAGCTAGTTCCCGCGGTACTTGGAGGCTGATCAATAAGGTCATTCAGCAAGCCCGCAGGGAGTGCAATCGACGAGGCGTACTTTCTTGGCACATCGAGTTGAGTGAACGACCGAAAACGTCTCTGGAAGCGTTTTTCAGAAGCTGAACTATGGATATACAGGATTTTCTCATACAAGGCGAAGGCCACGAAGAAGATAAACGCGAAGCCTGGCAACTCTTCCAGCAGGCCTATGATCGCCAGATGAAAGGCGAACTGGAAGAGGCCGTGACCCTCTACAAGAAATCGATTCAGACGCATCCCACCGCCGAGGCCTATACCTTCCTCGGGTGGACCTACAGCTTCATGGGACGGCTCGACGATGCGATCGAAGAATGTCACAAGGCCATCGCACAGGATCCGGACTTCGGCAACCCCTATAATGACATTGGAGCCTATCTGATCGAGAAGAGTGAACTGGATGAAGCGATTACCTGGTTTCAGAAAGCCTTACAGGCCAGGCGCTATGAGAGCCCGGCTTTCCCCCATCTCAACCTCGGCCGGGTCTATGAGCGCAAGGGCCAATGGACCGAGGCTATCGACTCCTACAAGAAGGCTCTGGCCCTCAATCCCAACTACGCATTGGCCAAGAAAGCGCTGGGGCGATTGATCAGTTCATTGAACTAAACCGGTTTGTCTGGCTCATCAAGTTTGTCTCGTTGTTTTGGTTAGTCTGGTTTGTTTGGGTAGCCTTGATCGCCATGATTCCCAAGCTCGAGCCAAGTAGTTAAACTGTCCTGGTCCCCTCTTGAACCAAAGAAACTAAAAAAACCAAATGAACCAAACAAACCCGACAGACCAGAAGACCATTCTCGTCGCTGTCACCGACATTTTCTTTTACACCAAAGTCCGCGACGCACTGATGTCGAAGGGCTACAAGATTGAACGGGCTCGCACTCAACAGGACATCGCAGAAAAGGCTTCAGCCACGAACCCGTCCGCATTCATCTTGAATATGAATGATGAAAGGTTGGACGCCTTTCAGGCTTTAGAAACACTCAAAGCCGAGGCAGGGATGAAAACCCTTCCCATCCTCGCCTTCGCCAATCATGAAGAAGTCGATACCTTTAACCGTGCCAGAGCACTAGGCGTGACCAAGATAGTCTCGCGGAATGAATTCTCCTCACGGCTCAAAGATCTGCTGGAGGAAATTCTTGCGGCAGGCGTAAGGGGTAAGGCGTGAGGCGTATAGGGCGGAACACTGCCTTTCGCCTCACGGATTTAAGATGAAACACTCACGCCTTCACGATCTCCACACGAAGCTTGGTGCGACCTTTGAAGAGGTCGCTGGATGGGACATGCCCGCTTACTATGGCAAGTGGATCTCGGAATATCAGGCGGTGCGCCAGGCAGTCGGACTCTCCGACCTTTCGCACCGTGGCAAGATCCGCATCACCGGCGACGATCGCGTCAAATGGTTGCAGGGCCTCATTAGCAACGACATTCTCCCTCTCCAGCCAGGCCAGGGCTGTTATTCGAGCTTTCTCACACACAAGGGCAAGATGCTCGGCTACTTCCGAGTCTATCCCCTACCAGACAGCCTATGGGTGGAAGATGTCGGCGAGGTCGGCGACGCTACCTTCCAAGCGCTCCGAAAGTTTCTCCTCTACGGCATCAAAGCGAAGATGGAGAACTGTGCGGAGTCCTGGGGGCTATTGCTTGTCAGTGGACCCAAGGCCTGTGCAACTGTTAGCGCCGCCTTCGGCGTCGAGATGAACGACCTCCCGCCGGTGAGCGCCATCGCTGCCAAGATCGGCGGCCAGGCCTCATTCGTCCTGCGCACAGAAGAAACCGGAGAAGTAGACCTCGAAGTATTACTGCCTGCTGACGCCCTCAGCACGGCCTGGGAGCGACTCATGGAGGCAGGCGCGGCATATGACATCAAGGCGGTTGGCGGTCACGCTCGTGAGGCTCTCCGCATCGAAGCAGGGCTGCCAAAGGCCGGGCCGGACCTCAACGAAGAGATCGTCCCACCGGAAGCGAACCTGGAAGGGAAAGCGTTCAGCTTGAATAAGGGCTGCTATCCTGGGCAGGAAGTCGTGGCAAGGATGGACACCTACGGCAACGTACGGCGACACTTAGTCGGGCTGGTCATGAATGGCTCGATCATCCCGCCGAGGGGCGCCAAGTTATTCAGCGGAGACCGGGAAATTGGCTGGGTCAGCAGTGCCACGCACTCACCACAGCTCCTGACCCCCATCGCCCTGGCATTCCCCCTCCGGGACTTTTCAGCCCCCGGCACCAACCTCACCATTGAAATTGATGGCACACGCCATGACGCGACGGTCCAGGCTCTCCCCTTCTTCAGCCGCTCCTAGCGGGAGGCTGAAATAGCCCGCCAGCGTAAGAAGACCGTTGTTTAGTTTGTCTCGTTTGTTTGGTTGAACCAGATAAACCAGAGAAGCCAGATGAACAAGACAAACCACACACCAAGAGGACGATCTTTTTGAGCGTCCTGCACATCGTTACTTTTCCGGGTTTCGGACTGCTGCGACAGCCGAGGCAAAGGCCAGCAAGCTCTTCCGCTCGTCGTCTTCAAGCGCCAGCAAGAGGTGGGCTTCCTCGGCGTGCATCAGCCGAAGGCTCAGAAACGGTTCCTCACGGCGCTTCTCTTTATTGTCCCACATCGCGTCAATCACCTGAACTTTGTCCAGCTGGCCGACCGACACCACGTCGTAGCGAAAATACGAATCGCCGATGACCATGTCGAATATCACGTTGCCGGCAGTGAGCACCACTAGATTAAAGCGCCCCTGATCTTCGTAGCCCTCCGGCAAAAACTTGTTGATGTGGCAGAGCGCAACTTTGCGATTCCCCAAGGCTGCCCGGAACTTTTCCTTCAGCGCCGGGTAATCGATCTGCAGGGCCTTTTCATCAAGCCCCGTCGCCGCCGCCGCGGCATTCTGAGCCATTTCAAAAATTTCATCCGCCGACATCAATCCTGCCATCTGAGTCTTCCTTTCGTCCGAACCATGTTAACTCGCGATACGCCGGGCCTTCACGGCCCTGGCGACGCCGATCAATCCAAGGCCGGCCCACGCAAACTCCAAAAAAATGAATCCGACCCGCTGATCCTCAATCGCGACAATCCCTAACAGCAACGACCCGACAATGTTCAACGCGAGGTATCCCACGTTCAACTCACGCCAGACCCCACCCTGAAGCAGACCATACGCTGACAGCACCATCAGAGCGCCCAGCACGGATATGACCTGTAATAACATCACGCACCTCGTCGAAACCCCACACACGCGCAAGGAATGTATACCGTAACTGGCCGCTCGTCCAGAATTCAAGAGGAGCTTTTCATCGGACTGTGGCAGCTACCTGGTGGCCAAATGATGGGAAAACCGCGTGGCGCCGGCCTCATCTAGGACCGTCACATCGAAGGATGACCTCGTGACTCGAATCAGACCAAAATTCATATACCCGCCTTCATGAATCAACGTGGTCGGGCGTAACTCCACACTGGTCGGTGTCATGCGACCAGGCGCGGCGGACAGCGGACCGGCGACAAACTCATGGAAGTCAGGAATCCCGTCACCGTTCGGATCGTACGCATTCGCCTGCACATAGTGGACATCGCCGGCCAGGAATACCAGATTCTTCACCTTCCGTCCGAGGATGTGGTCCACAATCACCTGCCGCTCCCGCTCGAATCCGGTGCCGTCTGTTCCTCCAGCCCAGCCATCATTCCCGGGAACGCCTGCGCCTCCTCCCTTGGGAACGGACAGAGGCACTGTGGTTACAATCACTTTCCACGTCGCGGTTGATTCGGTGAGCCCGTTCAGCAACCATTGAAGCTGCCGCTCTCCCAACATCGTCTTCGCTGGGCCGTCCTGATCGGCATTGCGACTTCGATACTGCCGCGTATCGAGGATAAACAGCTCAAGATCCGCCCCTGCACGCACCGTTCGATAGAGTCGTTGGGGATCGTCCGGCGCCACGCGGATCGGCCAATACTCGCGCAAAGCCTGACGCCCGAACGGCATCTGGCTGTCGAAAGGCCCTGCAAAGTTATTCCGCACTTCGTGATCATCCCAAATCATATAGACCGAAACACTGCCGAGAAACCGCCGCAAAGCCTCCGCACCCCGTTGGTCGCGATGACGGGCACGATACTCGGCCAGGGTCGTCGCCAGGAAGTCAGCGCCCGGCTCGTTAGGAGGCGACGGGCACAAGCCGTCGCCATAGATCGTATCGCCGAGAAACAAAAAGAAATCGAGCTGCTGGGCGCGCATCACATCGAAGATAGGGTATCCGACAGTGCCACGCCTGCACCGACCCTGGCCTCCCAGATCGCCGCTCCAGGCAAAGGTCACGGGAGCCGAACTCGTGGCATCCGGCAAAGTTGTGAATTCTCCGCGCACCGCCAGGTCCAGCGCCGCTCCTTGCGCTGGGCCAACCAATACGTGATAGCTATAGCGCGTCGAGGAGGCAAGACCATCCAGGGGAATCATCAAGGTGTAGTCCTGGTCGGCACTGGTGAAGAATACCGCCGTTCGAGCAGCCGGTGATCGAATAGTCGCCATCTTCGACATGAGTTCCCAGGCCGCAACCGAAGCCCACTCGACTTGCACTATCATCGGGCCATCAGTCCGCAACCAAAGCATGGCCGACCGGCTCGTCACATCCCCCACTGCAATCCCCTGAGGCAGCAGATTTGTCGAAGCGGCAGCCGTCTCGGCAAAGGGACTCCCAGGGGGAAGCCCCTCTCGTGATGCTGCCGTACAGCTCGACAGGGAAGCGAGCGTGGCCATAAGGAGGAGGACAATAGAACGCAAACCCCTCATGGCGATGGACTTACCGGAATGGGAGCGACGCGTCAAGGTCAGGTTGATTGATAATCAGCCCATCCGTCTTGCATACTATGGTCTCTGAACCGGGGGATGAAATGCACGATCTGACCTGCCTGATCAAAGGCTGCCAAGCAAGAGTCTATGCCCCAGCCGGCACACACAGCATCTGCCGGGAGCACTTCCTGAGCTATCTCACCTGGCGCCGCCGCAAAGGCCCTCAGATGTTTATGAAGTATGCCGGGATGACGATGGAAGAACGAGACCCCTACGTCGCCGAGTGGGCCAACACCATCCGCGTCGAAGAAATCCCCACCGCCTCAGCACCTAAAACCTAACGTTCCACGCCATCACACAAGAAAACGGTTCCCGCCACCTTATCCCATCCCCCAGTCAGTTGCTCATCCATTTTCTATTCCCTCCCCATAAACAATGGAATAAGACGGTCTTCTCTCAACTGCGCGCGTCCAACGAGGGCCTTCTGAGGCCGCACAATGCACGATTCCCACTACTACTTTATGTTACGGGCTGAATGGTTCCCCCACTGCGCCCGTCGAACGATCCTTTCTCTCCCTCCACCCATTAAACAATGGGATGAGACGGTATTCTCTCAACTGCGCGCGTCGAGCGACCACCGTTTCACCGTGGGGGCTCCGCGAGCAAAGAGAGTGGACCGTCTCATCCCATAACAGCCGAACCATGATGATGTATCAACAACCACCCATCCCCGATGCGCTCGAAAAGATTTGTAGCTAACACCTTAGCCTGCTGCGGTTCGTCAGATTGATGGGTAGTGATGTTCTCCACGCAGACGACCCAGGCCATATCGCCCGCCACCTGCACCATCACGTCGGTCAGCTCAAACGTCATCGAAAAGGTATTGTTGAAAATCAAGACCCAGGAGTCGCGCACGAGCGGCCAGCCAGACCGCAACGTCCAGCCGGGATGGATGCAGGTCACGTATTCCTGGTGCGCCCAAATCTTATCCATCTCGCCGATGTCTAGGTTGCCAAACGCGGCATAGAACGCGTGGTTCGCTTTGTTCACTTCTTCGATGCGTTGTTCGAGCATACGCGGCTCCAACCTGAAAAATGAGCCCTATCATACTGCAACTAAGGAGAGGAGGGCGAGGGGGGACGATACACGAGGGAAGGATAACCTGGCTATTTCATTCTAGGGCAGGAAAGGCGGAACGGACTCGATCTGAGGAGGCTGCTCAAAAAGGCCGCCAGCAAGGCCGCAGCTGATGAAAGCACCGGAGGCGTAGCCTCTGGGCTACGTTGAGGATGCTTTCGAGGTGAGAACGCCGCTGGCGGATTTTTTCAGCAGCCCCCTAATTCATGAGACGGGATGTTTGCCGATCGACCACCCAGACGCCAGCCAGGATCAGCGCGATGCCCAGGATTTCACTCATGCCCACTGGTTCTTTCAACAGCAGCGCAGAGAGGACGACGGCGGCCACAGGAGTCAGATTGCCAAGGACGGAAGCACGCGAGGGCCCAATGCCCTTCACGCCGAATAGCCAGGCTTGTTGCGCGATAGCTGTGGCAAACAGGACCAGATACCCCAGCGCCATCCAGTCCACCAACGTCAAAGACCCGAGTCCCGCATCCAGCATTTTATGATCTGTCCACAAGAGGGGAATTTGGAGGACGGTGGCGACGAGCAGGGTCGTCCAATTAACGGTCAAAGCCGAGTGGCGCTCCATGAGCTTCCGGCTGCCGATACTGTAGAGGGCCCAGCTCACTACGCCGAGAAAGACCAACAGGCTGCCGAGCAGCGGCTGATCACCCGCAGCCTGGAACCCTGACACGGAGACTAACCCTACCCCTGCGAAGGACAGGAGACCGCCCGCCCACACGACACGCAGCGGGACGTCGCGAATCAACACAGCCGAGAGGAGCGCAGTCACCACCGGACTCGAGCCGATGATTACCCCGCCCACGGCCCCGCTCACATAGTTGAGCCCCATGAGAATGAATAGGTGGTTGCCCAACACGCCAAGCCCCAGCAGTCCCAGCATGCGTACATCTGCCTTGGTCAGCTTGGCCACGGTGCCTTCCTGCCACCACCATGTGAGCAAGAGGATCGTCAGCCCGCCGATGTCCCGCAGGACCGAGGCTTCAACAACGGAGAATCCACTGAGGGCTAGCTTCTGGGCCACGATCGACCCACCCCACAGCACAGCAGCAGCGATGATCGCACCATGGGCCAGACGGCTTGCCTGAGGTGTCATAGGCAGTGGCTACTGTCCTTGTTGACGGGCATCGAGCAATTTAACCCACATTATTCATGACGGTTTGTTGCGAAATCGCCCAAACGCGCGTTCCTCGTGAAGCGTATCTCGTATCTCGCATGCGACGATACAGACACACTCTTTCCGTCCTGCGCTTCACGCGCAAGAGCCGCAAATCCGCGATTGCAGCAAAAACGCTCATGAATAAAGCGGGTCAAGTTCATGACCGTGGCCTAACCACCAAGACCCCATCCCTGATTGTCACAAGCGCCGCGGTGACACGCAGATCGCTTGCGACCACTCGATTCAACTCTTGAATGGCCGCCGTCTTCTCATCCGGCGCCGGTTGCTTCAGCACATCTCCGTCCCACAGGACATTATCGATGAGAATCAGTCCACGTGGCGACACAAGATCAAGCGCCCGCCGGTAGTAATTCACATAGTTGACTTTGTCGGCGTCGATGAAGATCAGATCGAACGGTCCCTTGAGGTGCCTCATCGTATCGAGCGCCGGCCCCATGCGGACCTCGATCTTCTTCCCGATCGGCGAGCGCGCGAAATACAGGCGTGCGAGCGCTGCCGACTCCTCATCGACTTCGCAGGTAAGCACGGTCCCATCCACCGGTAAGGCTTCCGCAAAACAGAGCGCGCTATAACCGGTAAACATACCGATCTCCAGCACGCTGGTGGCCTGCACCAGCTGCGTCATCATCTTCAGAAAGGCCCCTTCGAGCGGTCCGACGATCATCTGGGGAGACTCCATGCACCGATGGGTCTCTTCCCGCAACGCTCGACAGAGATCCGACTCCGGCATGGAGTGGGCCTGGGCATAGGCCTCGATGTCAGCAGATATGAGTCTAGTCATCGCGCTGAGCGCCCATTGGTTTGAAAACGGATGGTTCGTTGCGTACACTACACGACGGGCGGCAGATCGGCGCAATCATAGCATGACCATTCCTGGAGGAGATACCCTACTGTGAAGACCCTGAAGACTGTGGAAGACTTGACGAGCAGACTCTTAGAAATCCAGCGCATTAACAGCGCAGCCTCACTCCTCTCGTGGGATCAAGAAACCTACATGCCGGCCGGCGGGGGCGCAGCCCGCGCCGAGCAGATTTCAACACTCCAGGGCATCGCACACCAGAAGCTCATCTCGCCGGACATTGAACGATTGCTCGCCAGCTGGGTCAATCCAGACACCGGTGAGATTCGTGACACCCCCGGAGATGCTTGGGACGAGCCCACTCGATCGTTGCTCCGCGAAGTGTGGCGTGACTATAGCCGCGCGAAGAAACTGCCCTCCGATTTTGTCATGACACTCAGCCGGGAATGTTCGCTGGCGCAGCAAGTGTGGGCCGAGGCGAAAGAACATCGAGCCTTCTCGCAATTTCTTCCAAATCTCCGCACGGTCCTATCGCTCAAACGAGAAGAGGCCGAGTACCTCGGCTACCGTGACTCGCCATACAATGCGTTACTCGATGTGTACGAGCCCGGCTCCACCATCGCGGCATTGCGCCCGTTGTTCGCGCAGATCAAGGGGCGTCTCGTGCCGCTGCTCAAAAAAATTCAGCAGAGTTCAGTTCAGGTCGACGATACGATTTTATTTCACCCCTTCGATCAGGCGCGGCAACTGGAGTTTGGCCGGATGGTCTTGATCGCCATGGGGTATGACTTCGAACGGGGCCGCCTCGACCTGTCAGCACACCCCTTCACGACGTCATTCCATCCGACGGATGTCCGCATCACGACACGTGTGCACGAGCACGATCTCCAATCCTGCCTGTTCAGTTGTATCCACGAAGGCGGCCACGGGTTGTACGAGCAGGGGCTGGATCCCCGCTACTTCGGCACGCCGCTTTGCGATTCAGTCTCGCTCGGCATTCATGAAAGCCAATCGCGCATGTGGGAAAACTGCGTGGGCCGCTCGCGCTCATTCTGGCGCTTCTTTTACCCCATGCTGCAGCAAATCTTTCACCATCAATTGCGCGGCCTCGATGGGGAACACTTCTACGCGGCCATCAATCGCGTGAAGCCGTCGCTGATTCGGGTTGAGGCCGATGAACTCACCTACAATCTCCACATCATGCTGCGATTCGAAATCGAGCAGGACCTCATCGAAGGCCGGACGCGCCCGGAGGACTTGCCGGGGATTTGGAACCTGAAAATGGAGGAATACCTGGGCATCGTCCCCTCGAACGATGCAGAAGGCGTGCTGCAAGACGTCCACTGGTCGTTCGGCGCCTTCGGCTATTTCCCGACGTACACGCTCGGAAATCTCTACTCCGTTCAATTCTATGAGCAGGCCAAACTAGAGATCCCTCACATGGAGGATGAAATTGCGGCAGGACAGCTGATGGTCCTGCAGCGTTGGCTCGGACAAAAGATTCATCGCTGGGGCAGAATGTTCACGCCGGATCACCTCGCCCAACGAGTGACGGGAAAAAGCCTCGACCCTGAACCGTTCTTGTCCTATGTGGAACGGAAATACGGCGAGCTCTACAAGCTCTAGAGGGGGAGTTGTTCTGAGTTCTGAGTAGCGAATCGAGAGTCCTGGCTACAACTCAGAATTCATAACTCAGGACTCTCAGGCCAGCGGCCCGAGTCAGTATCCCATCGCCTGATTGAGCCTGGCCAGGCTCGCGGCGGACAACGTGAACTCCGCCTGCACCTCAATGCGAGACGGCACTAAGAGTGTCGTGTGAAAGACAATGTCGCGGATCGGAATCTTGGACTCGGGTTGCTGAGGGGTACTCAATTCGACTGACTCGACCGATTGGGTGATAGACCCGCTATCTTGAGGCCCATAGGCCGTCACCACCGCCTTCAGAATCTCCGCGACCTTCTCGTTCGTCTCAACCCCTTCAATACCATTCTCCAGTAATGGAATAACGTCTTCCTCTGCCTGGTCAGACAGTGTGAAGTTCTCCACCCGTTCTTTCCGGCGCAGCGACATCAGGTCGTTATCGAGATCCTTACTGAATGCCCCATAGGCAAACCGGAAAAACTCAAAGTGAAAGCCCTGAAAGCCCTTGCCGAACATCTGCAACTCGCACAAAAAACACAACTGCTGCAGCTTCACATCGCTGAGCAGCCCATAGGGCCCCGCACGATGCAGAACATAGAGCAGGAGGGCCCGGTCGACCGTAATCTGATGGGGTTTCCGCATACCGGTAGTTGCTCGTTCGTTCTGCCTTTTTGAAGGCTGCACTATAGGCAACACCGGAGATCTCCGTCAATTCCTTCCCTCTGTGTCGCTCACGCGCGGTACCCCTTGACCAGCTGGGCAGTTTCGTCTTTAATATGTCTCCATCGGAGGCCCGTCATGGCAAATAAGCATGTGAAAGAGATGGAGGCCCTGAAGGAGCACTTGGGCAAGCATCAGCTTAAGCTCACCCGCCAGCGTGAATTGATCCTGAACGCTTTCCTCCGGCAAGAGCACATTACCGCAGAAGCCATGTATCACCAGCTGGCGAAGGCCGATCCTCATCTTGGACTCGCGACCATCTACCGGACCCTCAATCTGTTCTGCGATGCCGGCCTCGCACAAGCCCGGCATTTCGGCTCTCAAACGAAGTACGACAACGTCTCACACAAGGGGCACCACGATCACCTCATCTGTACCGGCTGCGAGAAAATCGTGGAATTTGAAAACGAGGAAATTGAACGGCTCCAGGAAGAAGTGGCCACCCGGAACGGATTTATCATCAAGACCCACCGACTTGAACTCTACGGCCTCTGCTCTCGCTGCCGTCATTGACGAACCACATTTTTTTTAGTATAATTTTGAGACAGCTTATCAATTTCAATTTCATAAGGACCTGCTCATGGCATTTCTATACTCCCTGCCCGCATGGCGCCGGACGTTCCTCTCAGGTCTCTTTCTGCTCTTCGCCACCGGTCTCATCGCCGGGTTCTTGGTGCCCTCCGCCCCGGCCGCTGACAAACTCACAATCTACTCCGGCCGCTCGGAACGCCTCATCAAGCCGGTGCTCGACGCCTTTACCTCAAATACCGGCATTCAAATCGAGCTGTTATCGTCCGGCACGACGGAATTGGTCAATCGGCTGAAGGCTGAAGGCGATCGCACGCCGGCAGATCTCCTGATCACCAACGACGCCGGAAGCTTGGAACTGGCCCGGTCAGCCAGCCTCCTCCACCCATTGAATATGCGAGAAGTTGAACGAGCCATTCCGGCGCAGTTTCGCGCACCGGATAACGCCTGGGTGGGGCTCTCCGGAAGATTCTGGATCGTAGTGTACAACCGCACGATGGTGCAACCGGACCAAGTGAAGTCGCTCCTCGACCTCGCCGATCCGAAATGGAAAGATAAGATTGCTATTCCAAATTCAGGCAGTGAGTATTTACAGGCCGGCGTGTCGGTCATACGCGCCACCTATGGCGAGGAAAAGACCAGGCAATTCCTGCAAGGCCTCAAGACCAACGCGGACACCCAGGTCTACCAGAAAAGCTCGCAGATCGTGGATGCCGTCGCCAAGGGGCAAATCGCACTGGGTATTGTGAATCACTATTACGTGTACCGTCATCTGGCTGCTCAGCCAGATGCGCCGATCGCCGTATTGATGCCGGATCAGCAGGAGGGCGGCATGGGGGCAATCATGAATGTCGCCGGTGTCGGCATCGTCAAGTCGACCAAACATTTAGACAGCGCGAAATTGCTCGTGGAATTTCTGGTTGCCCAAGCGGGGCAGAAATTATTCGCGGATCTCGACAAGGAATACCCCCTCCACCCGGACGTGAAGGCGGACCCGGCGCTCGTGGAGCGGAAGAGTTTCCGCGCGGCGCAGGTCCCCCTCGCCAAGCTGGCGGAACTGCGCGAGCCGACTCTCACCCTGATCGAACAAGTGGGTCTCCGGTAACTCGAAGGAACCCACCATGAGTACGATTCGTCACCAACTTGCTTCACCGCTGCAACTCGTCGTCTTGGCCAGTGCAGGAATTATCCTGCTGCCGCTCGGCTATGTCACCGCGCAAGCCCTCTCGGCCGACCCGGTCATCTGGAGCCGCTTGTGGGCGACCCGCATTCCCGAGCTGCTATTCAACACCGTCTCGCTGGCTGCCAGCGTGGCGATCATCACGCTGGTCTTGGGCGTCTCGACCGCCTGGCTGGTCACACGCGTGGAATTTCCCGGTCGCCGGCTGTGGGAAGCCGCCTTGGTTCTTCCGTTGGCGATGCCAACGTACGTGCTGGCCTATGTCTACTCCTACCTATTGGGGTTCGGCGGCCCCGTCGAGCATCTCTGGCAGCTGGTGGCCGGTCCCCAGGCCAGAATCTTTTCTCCCCATAGTTATTCGGGTGCGACGCTCGTCATGGCATTGGATACGTTTCCCTTCGTCTATCTCCTGAGCCGAAGTGCTCTCCTCAGCATGAACGTGTCGTTCGAAGAGGTGGCACGCGTTAGCGGCGTCTCCCGTCTCTCGACCCTCTGGCGCGTGACGCTACCGCTGATGCGCCCCTCAATTGCCGCCGGAGTCGCGCTCGTCATCCTGTACGTCGTGTCGGACTTCGGTGCAGTTTCATTGCTTCGCTACCAGACGCTCACCTATGCCGTGTTCCAGCAGATGACCGGACGTTCTGACAATACCGCCGCGAGCATCTTGAGCCTCTTGCTTGTCGTGCTCGCGCTGATTTTCCTGATCACAGAAAGGTGGTTCCGACAACGGAGCCGGTTTTATCAAACCACCGGCCACTACCGGGCCCCGCGACGGCAGCGCTATGGATGGCTCGGCACCCTTGCCGTCACTGGCTACCTCGGGCTGATCGTCGGCGCGGCCTTCGCACTCCCAGCCTCGCTATTGATTCAATGGAGCCTGTCGCCCGAAGCACAAGCGATACTGGACACCCGGTTCTTCGGTTTCGTCTGGAACAGCGCCCTCCTGGCTGCCAGCGCCGCTACCGGCGGCGTGTTGATCGGCTTACCGATCGCCTACCTCGCCAGCCGCCGCCCGACCATGCTGAACCTGGGCTGCCTGCAAGCCGCCTACGCCGGCTATGTGCTCCCGGGACCGGTGGCGGCACTGGCCGTCCTCGTCCTCTTTACCAAACTGGCTCCGGTGTTCTATGGTTCGGTGCTGATCCTCATCGTGGCCTACGTGATCCACTTTCTCCCGGCTGGGCTCCAGTCGCTGGAGCCGGCACTCCAGCACATTTCGCCGAATCTAGAAGAGGTCGCGCGCACGCTTGGCCTTGGAATGCGTGATACCTGGCGCCGGGTAACGCTGCCACTCGTTCGAAACGGGTTTGTCGTCGCCTGGGTCTTGATCTTCCTGCAAACAATGAAGGAATTACCTGCGACGCTCTTGCTGCGACCGGTAGGATTCGACACCCTGGCCATTCGCGTCTGGATGGAAGCGAGCGAGGAGTATTTTCAACTCGCCGCTCCTTCCGCGCTCCTCATCGTCTTACTGAGTCTTCCGGCATTGGCCTTGTTGGTCTCGAAAGATTGGCGCGCAGCGTAGCAGGATGCTGAAAAAGTCCACCAGCGTCGTTCTCGCACCGTTCAGACCTTCAACGTACCCCAGAGGGTACGCCTCAGGTCTTCACTCGCTGCGGCCTTGCTGGACGTACTTTTTGAGCACCCTGCAGGAGCGGTCTCTTCTTATGCAAAACGTGTTGGCAACCGAAGTTTGTTGCGCCGAAATAGTTTCTCTTCGTCCCGTTAGAGGAAGGATCGTGACTCCGTGATCTCAGACCATTCCACTGCGCAACGTCCATCCGGAGGAGGTACATTCCAAAGCAACCTCTTTACACCCTCCTCCTCGGTCTTGGAACTGCGTTATGTTTCCTGCGCCTACGAAACCGGCCGTCCGGCGGTCCAGGAAATTTCGTTCGCCGCCAGGGAAGGGGAGATTCTCTGCCTGCTCGGCCCCTCAGGCTGCGGGAAGACGACGATTCTGCGGGCGATCGCCGGATTTGAACCGGTTCGCTCCGGCCAGATTTTCTTGTCAGGCAACCTCGTGTCGTCCCCGGACATGATGGTGCCTACAGAAAGCCGTCACGTCGGCATGGTCTTTCAAGAGTATGCGCTGTTCCCCCACTTGCGTGTTCAAGACAACATCGCCTTCGGACTCCGCCAACTCGCTCGGAGTGAGCGCGCCGCGCGGGTCCAGGAAATGCTGCGCCTCACAGGGTTGGAGGGATTCGAGCGGCGGTACCCCCATGAATTATCAGGCGGCCAGCAACAGCGGGTCGCGCTGGCCCGCGCCCTCGTCCAGAACCCCGTCGTGCTGCTGCTCGACGAGCCGTTTAGTAATTTGGACCCTGACATGGCTGGACGCATGCGCCAAGAATTACACGACCTGTTACGCCGGACAAAGACGACGACCGTGCTCGTGACACACGACCATGACGAAGCATTTGCCATGGCCGATCGGATCGCCGTTCTCAACCAAGGCCGTTTGGAGCAATTCGATACGCCGGAAATGATGTACCACATGCCGGCCACACCCTTCGTGGCCGACTTTGTCGGTCAGGCGGACTTCATTCCTGGGACCGTGTCCCAGGGCATGGTCCACACCGAACTGGGAGAGTTTCCCGACACGATCGAGTGCACGGACGGCACCGCCGTGGTCGTCATGATTCGTCCGGACGATATTCACCTCGTCCCCACGGAAGGCGCCCAGTCGCGCGTTCTCTCGCGCCAATTCCACGGTTCGGAGAATCTGTACACGGTCAGCCTTCCCTCCGGTCAAATCGTTCATAGCAGCCAAGGCTCCACAAGCGTCTATCAGGTTGGTACGACGGTGGAACTCCGTGTCTTGGCGACCCATACCGTGCTCTTTCGGCAAGACGTTTCTACCGGACAGGCGTCCTCGACGGTTCGACCGATCGCACGAGAGCATTGACAGGCTTTTTCACGATCTGGCATTGATAGACCCTCACGACGGTTCCCTGCCCCACCGATCCGTGAATCACTGAGAGAAAGTGAGGCCTCGTCTATGAACGCGTTACAAAACGTGGTCGATTACGGAATCATCGGACTTCTATTGGTGCTCAGCGTCTGGACAGTAGCCATCGCGGTGGAACGGTGGCTTTTTTACCGCCGTGTCGATCTCGCCCAGTACCCCAACAGCCTGGGTTTGGAAATGGCTCTGACAAAGCGCCTGGTGATCATTGGCACGGTGGCCGCGAATGCCCCATATATTGGCTTGCTGGGCACCGTGTTTGGTATCATGCTCACATTCCATACGATGGGCACCTCCGGCACCATGGCCGTCAATGCCATCATGATCGGGCTCAGCCTTGCGCTGAAAGCCACGGCCGTCGGGCTGCTGGTCGCGATTCCCTGCGTTGTCATGAATAATGTGCTCCGGCGGAAAGTGGCCGAGATCCTCGCCCTACATAAGGAACACCATGCAACGAGACATTGACCAGATCAACGTCATCCCCCTCGTGGACGTCATGTTAGTACTGTTGGTCATCGTGCTGACCACCGCCACCTTTATCAGCAGCGGACAGATTCCGGTCAATCTGGCAAAAGCGAAAGAAGTCGGGGATCGCAAGGAAGCGCCCATCGTGATCACCCTGACTGCCGAAGGCGCACTTTTTCTCAACGACCGTGCCATTCCCGAAGGAGGCCTCCAGGGTGCCTTGACGGCGGAACCACGAGGGTCTGCGGTCATCGTGCGGGCGGATAAAGTCACCTTGCTCGAACGATTCGTGTCCTTGGTGGATGAAGTGCGTGGGTTGGGGTTTCAACAAGTCAGCCTGGAGGTCATTCGACTGTGATCGCGACTGATCCACCTCGCGCCGGAGGCCAGAAGGACGCGCACGTCCAGGGCTGGCTCGTCTCCGTCCTCTTGCATGGCACAGTGGCTTTCGCAGCGATTCTGCTCGTGAAGCAGATCCAACTCGTGCCGCAAAGCGAACCGTTCAAGTGGAACGTCGCCATGGTGTCGCCGACGCTGCCAGTGACACCAACGACATCACCCCCGAACCAGGTTCCAGCCTCGCCAGCTCCAGCGACGACCTCCGTTCCCTCTCCCCAGATGCAGCAGACTGCTCCATCGATTTCTGAGCGAACCGTCACCCCGATGCTGACTGAGCCTTCCCCACCGCAACCAACGCCTTCCTCACAATCAGCAACTCACACAACACAACCAGCCGAGCCAAGCAGACAAGAGACTGTGGCACCGATGGTCGCCGAGGCCATATCTACTGTGAAACCGGTCGAAGCACAGATGCCAGTCTCGGCAGAATCTGGTGCCATGACGGTACCAACGAGCGCGCCAACCGCACTCCTCGGACAAGCCGCACAAGCTGACCAGGCTCCGGCACCAACGCAGATGGCCGCCATCTCTCCGACACAATTGGAAGCACCGACTACACGCGACTACGGGTGGCTCTCTGATGCGATTTTACGACGTGTGGAAGAAATGAAACGTTACCCCCCCTCAGCTCGGGTGGATCGAGCCGAGGGAAAAGTCGTGGTGAAAGCCGTGATCAACGAGGACGGGAGCATCGGCGAGGTGGAAGTCTTTCAGAGTTCGGGACACTCCGGTCTCGACAAGGCTGCTGTTGAAACCATGCGGCAAGCAGCCCCGTTCCACTTACCTCGTCCATTAGGACAGCCGCGCATGACGATCAAGATTCCGATGAGCTATCGATTGGACCACTAGCTTGAAGCGGGAACGAGACACATCCCGTTAGGGCAGGCGAATGCGCTGTTTCAAGCCTGAGGACACCAGCAGGCGACCTCCCGCATCGACAATAATGGCTTCGACATCAGGCAGCTGTTCGACTAGTTCCATTCCACGCTCCGGTCCCATCACAAAGATGCCCGTATCGAGTCCATCGGCCCAGACCCCTTCGCGGGCAAGCACCGTGACGCTCTGACAGCTGCGCGTCGGTTGGAGCGTGCGAGGATCGAGAATATGATGATATCGGACCCCATTCTGCTCGAAAAACCGTTCATAATCCCCCGCGGTAGAAATAGCTTCGTCCTGCAAATCAATCCATGCCAGCACTGCTCCATCCTGTCGTGGATGTTGAACGCCGACGGGAAACATCTTCCCATCCGGCAACCGACCAAATGTTTTGATATCCCCTGACAGCGCCACGACTCCGGCAACAGCGCCTGCCTTCCGTAACGCCTCGACGGCTTGATCTGCTGCGTAACCCTTGCCGATTCCCCCCACATCGATCCGCATCCCTGTTTTCACAAGAAAGATCGTCTGTTCCTGCACGTTGGCATGAACCGACATCAGATCGACCAAGGGACGGAGAGCATCCAACTCAGCTTCTGTCGGTATGCGTTGGCCTTCGGTCACACGCCACGCATCTACGGCTGGGCCAATGGCAATATTGAATCCTCCATCGGTCATCTCCGCGGCCTGAACCGCGCGTTGGACTACCGTCAACGTTTCGAGGCTCACATGGACCGGCAGGATCCCCGCCGCGGCATTCACGCGAGAAAGCTCGCTCGTTGGAATCCAGGTGCTCAGGAGCTCTTCCAGACGACGGATCTCGGCAAACCCGGCGGTCGCCGCAGCTTGGGCGACAGACTCACTCCGTGCCACCGCCGTAATCTTAACCAAGGTGCCCATCTGCATCTGGGCCCTGGTAACAACGGCCAATTCCTGACCAGTGGGGATCCCCATACATCCAACGAAGGCACTACACAGCAGCGTCAGGAGGCACGTCTGGACATGAAATAAATGATCCGGCAGTTTGAGATACATGGGCTTTCTTTCTCTGCTAATCAGGCAACAGATTATAGGATACCCTAAAGATTAGTGCACTTCTTCCACACTAAAATACGTACCTTCGTCCCAACTTGACAATCTGCCTTTCGAATGAGATATTAATAATCGTTCTCAATTTCATTTTGACGGATAAACCTCGCACAATGGTTAGCATGACGTCTCCTAACAATAACTTCGCCGACAGCGGCGAGACCCGCTGCGAGTGCGGTCAACTGATCGCCAAGGTGCAGCGGCAAGGGTTGGAGCTCAAGTGCAAGCGGTGCAAACGCATTGTGGTCATCCCCTTCTCGTCCATCGAAGGATGGGGCACCGTTGCCTCATGAATCGTTTCACGAAAGGAGGCATTCGAAGCATCGACGCGCAGTTCTTTTGCGCGGACTTTTCATTTCTTCAAGAAGGCCAGAGACCATTGAGTCCCGAGTCAGACTTTAACCATCTCACTCACCGCGGAGGATACCGATGAAGATCAGGTCAATCCTCGGGGCTCTCGTGATTGCAGCTTTACCGTTTACTTCGGTTTTGGCTGAAGACATGACCCCGGGGGACATACAGAAATTGGTCGACGAAGCCGTCAACAAGCGAATGCAGGAATATGAGCGGCGCGAAAGTTCCATGGAACGAGCCATGGAAAAGAAAGAAGGGCTACCGGACGCCGTCCAGTACCCCATTCCATCTGGGCCCATTGCCGACATTAAAGTCGAGCGAAAGGGAGAGGAGAGTGTCCCCCTGGGGTTCGGCTCGACAGGGTCAGGCAAACTGATCTATGCCAAGCCGTTCTTGAGCGCGCCGAAAGCCATCGTTGGTGGTTACGTCGACGTCATGTATAACAATCTCTCTCGCCAAAACCTGGACAACCCCAGCCGCCACTCGTTCGGTCAACAACGGTTGGTGCCTTTTATCTATGCGGACATCACCGAGCACATCAAATTCGCAGCGGAACTTGAGTTCGAGCGAGGCGGAACCAATGCTGCACAAGGTGATGGCTCCATGACAATTGAGTTCGCCCAAATAGACTACCTGGTCAACGAGCCCATCAACCTCCGTGCCGGCATCCTCCTAATGCCGGTCGGCAAGTTTAACTTGCTGCACGACTCGCCGTTGAACGACTTGGTCGATCGACCGATGGTATCTAGAATCATCATCCCCAGCACCTGGTTCGAAGCGGGTGCCGGCATTTACGGCAGCCTCTACCCTTCCTCCCAATCCAAGCTGGACTATGAAGTCTACGCAGTCAACGGCATGAGTACGACCGCAGGCGCAATCACCGACTTGGGAGTACGCAGCGCGCGCGGCAGCGTCTCCCGGGACCGTGATGATAACAAGTCCGTTGTGGGCCGCGTCGCCTTCAGCCCGATACTGGGCATTGAGGTCGCTGGATCCGGTTATCATGGCGCATACAAACCCTCAGCGACGACAGACGGGATCGGGCGCATCAGCCTATTCGCACTCGACTGGACTCTCCAGAGAGGCCCCTTTGAGGTGATTGGCGAATCAGCCTGGTCCAGAATCAGTAACAATGGGACCGGCCCGGCAGGCATGCAAGGCTACTATATTCAGGGCAACTATCATTTCATGCCGGAGTTCCTCAAGAACCTGGCACCGAGCCACTTTACCGATGCCTCGACCTTTACGGCAGTCGTGCGTTGGGAGCAGGTGGACACCGACACCGACGACCGCACAACAATCCTTGCCCAAGGAAATCGACGGGAGTTGGAACGGCTGACGCTCGGTCTAAACTTCAGGCCGATCGAAGATACTGTGTTCAAATTCGACTGGCAATTTAACACTCAACAAAATGCCAAGGGCCTTACCCCTTCTCCTACTGGGGATCTTGGAGTCGCAAATAGCCCGCTGAATGGAAACGGGTTCTTGATTCAAGCCGCGACGTACTTCTGATGACCGGTCAGGTGCTTCCCGCCAGGCGGGAAGCACCTGAAAACGAGCAGGACTGTTACAAATGTATCTTCGCTACCTCAGTCTTTTTCTGATACTCCTACTTCTCACTGCCTGCTCGTCCATGAGTGGCATGCAGCAACGATTTGCCGTCTGCAGCTACGACCATGCCTGGGAAGCCTCCCTTGACGCAGTAAAAGATCGCGCGATCAACTCCCAAGATAAAGATACAGGCCTGATCGTGACCGAATGGCTGGAAATCACGGTGCTGGGCCAGGCCTTTGGCGCCCTCCGACGTGACATGGCGGACAGCAAAGATCGGTCCCGTATTACCCTCACAGTGAAACAGCTCGACGACGTGATAAGGATTAGCTTTATAGAAGTGCGAGAACGCTGGGTGTTCCGGGGCGGATCGCGCCTCTTTGGCTGGGCCCCGACTGACCCGTCTGAGGAAGTGTTGGGCGATATCCAACGCCGCCTCGACGGCAAATTAAAGGAGCATGGATGTTCACCCACGTAAGATCCAATGCTCTTCTATTATTGATCGGGCTTGTATCGGCCACTGACGTGTTCGCCGCTGAGCGCATCTGGGATAGTGAACTCAAACGCTACCTGACGGAACAAGAAATGTCGATGTCCGAAGTCTTCCTCACTGAGGAAGAGGCACTCAAACTGATGTTTCCAAAATCCGAGCACATCAAAAATGATCTTTTGCGAATTCCCACGGATAGGAAAGCGGCGATTGAGGAACGTATTGGATGGAAATTCCCCGAAGATGCCTTTGAGGTCTACATCGGCGAGACTGGCACACAGGTCGATGGCTACGCCCTCGTGCAGAACACCATCGGCAAACACAAGCCGATGACGTATATGGTCGGCGTCGATAATCGCGGCCGAGTCTCCAACATCGAACTCCTGGTATTTCGTGAGGCCCGTGGCAGCGAAGTCAGACGGAAGCGTTTCAATGCTCAATACGAAGGCAAAACCGTTTTGGACCCGATCCGTATCAACAAGGACATTATTAATATCAGTGGTGCCACCATGTCGGTTCGCTCTATTAGTGCCGGGATCAAGCGAGCCCTCGTCCTCGTCGATGAATTCTATTTAAAACCGTCGGGGTTCGGGAGCGATACTGTGACCACAAAAAAAACTGAGCAAGGGATCTTCGGCTCCATCTTCGGAAACTAACAGGATCAGACGACCTTCTCAACCATGCGTAACTTCAACACCCGCTTCCGTCTTCGCGACTCAGATCGGCACATCCGGCTCGTCTACACCTTTTTTCTCCTCTTAATGCTGGCCGGCTTTACCTTTTCCTTCTTCTGGGCCCACAGCATGACAGGACTGTCGCCACAAGGGATCGCCAATCACTACCGGGGGTCGGATGCCACATTCGGCGAACCGATGTCGTTCAGAGAGCTGGCTGAAATCACCCATTTTCACCTCTTTACGATGCCGGTCGTGTTCATGATTCTCGTGCATGTGCTCTATCTCACCAACGCCAGCAGTCGACTGAAAGTCATCACGACCTGGATCTCATTCGGTGGGGTGATGTTGGATCTGGTGTCTCCCTGGCTTATCAGCTACGTCTCTCCCCTATTCGTCTTAACCATGCTGACGGGCGATACCCTCATGACGATCGGTTTTCTCATCATGATGGTCATCCCTCTCTACGAAATGTGGGTCTTGAAACAGCCGCTGATGGCAGGAAAACACGGGGAAAATGTGTGAGCCAGCAGACGTGGTATGGCAGGCTCTCGAGGTCAGAGACTTTCCTTCTGAGACTAATCTTCCTCTGATACCCCTTTCCTTCTATGCTGTGATCAGACTCTGAGAGGTTCTGCCGTGCGGCTCAGAGTCGACGGTACTCGTGAGAAGCGGGTTATGCTGAACGGGACTGGCACCTACGCTCCCTCTTTCTTAATCTGCTCCGCCAGGTAGTTTTCCAACCCGACCTGCTTGATGGTTTCCATCTGGGTTTCGATCCAATCGATGTGCGCATCGACATCCTTCGCCATATCTTCGAACATATGCCGCGTGGTGAAGTCGGTCACCTTCGCGCAATGCACCACGCCATCGTTTAGCAAGGTGAGCATTTCTTGTTCGGCTTTCAAATCCAACTTCAACTGCTCAAGAACAGTTTCTCCCACGTGCACCGTATTCATGCGTTGCACGTTCGGCACACCATCCAGATAGAGAATGTGGCCGATGAGCTCATCGGCGTCCTTCATCTCGGCAATGCTCCGCTCTCTCACTTTGTGATGGAGTCGTTCATAGCCCCAGTTCTCACACATCTTGGCATGGACAAAGTACTGGTTGATTGCCGTCAGATCTGCGGTCAGGATCTTATTGAGGATGTTGACGACGCCCTCTTTCGCTTTCATGGGTTTCACCCTTTCTCAAGTTGGTGGAAAAGCCCTTGTGCAAAGGGCGCATTCGTGTCATGGACCACTTGTGTCAATTATCAACACCGCGGCACAATTCGTCAACTCCGCAGTTGAGCCTCGTGAGGCCCGCATGCTTCTCGTCGATGACACTGGTTCTCAATCTCGCAGAAAACTGGACGCGGACATCGGAGAATCTGCTCCGAAATCGTTTGAGTTGACAGGGTGAAGGCAGAAGGAACGGAAGTAAGGAAGGGAACCGTTTAACCTGCTTCGCGGTAGCCGCACTCCTCGCTACGGCATTGGACGCTGCGGCCAACTTGCTTGCTGACTTTTTCAATGAGAAACGGGGCGCTACAGGTGGGGCAGGCCTTGTTGATCGGACGATCCCACAGGGCATATTCACAAGCCGGATACTTACTGCAAGCAAAGAACGAACGTCCTTTTCTCGTGCGCTTCTGGACGAGATCGCCGCCACAGTCTGGCTGAGGGCACTTCACACCCAGCGCGAGCGGTTTGGTGGTCTTGCACTCCGGATAGGCGGAACAGGCGATGAACTTTCCAAACCGACCCGTCTTCACCACCATCGGACTGCTGCATTTTTCGCACTTCTCATCCGTCGTCAACTCAATCTTCGGCACAATTTTAATGGTACCATCCTCGAGCTTCTCAAAGTTCTGTGTGTTCTTGCAGGGAGGCTTCTCCTTGTACGCAGGACAGGCGAGAAACTTGCCGTTACGTCCCCATTTAATCTCCATCATTCGGCCGCACTTCTCGCAGGGAATATCCGTCGGCGGCTCTACCGTGTCCTTGGGGCCAGGAATCGTCTTCGCCTTCTCCAAGTCCGTCGCGAAAGTCCCGTAAAACTCACGCACCGCCGTCACCCACGGCTTGTTGCCTTCTTCGACCTCGTCCAACTCCTCTTCCATGTGCGAGGTGAAGTCGACGTTGATCAGGTCAGGAAATCCCTTCATCAAAAAATCGTTCACGGTCCGCCCTGTTTCGGTGGGAGCGAACCGTCCCTCCACCTTCTCGGCATATTTGCGATCTTGAATCGTCGAAATGATACTCGCGTAAGTGGAGGGACGGCCGATGCCTTTTTCTTCCAATTCCTTAATCAGCAAGGCTTCGTTATACCGAGGCGGAGGCTGGGTGAAGTGTTGTTTCGAGAGCACGCCGGGAACCGTCTGTCCTTCCTGGGATACGAGCCGTAGCCGCTCTCCCTCGCTGAGCAGAGGCAGCTGACGCTCAGCCTCATCCTCGACCTCCTGTTCGCTCTTTTGTTTCTGCGCGAAGAGTTCCTTATCGATCCCCTCCATGTAGACAATCGTATGGCCGGGAAACTTCACCACGGTGCCGGTTGATCGAAATATAAATTTCTCGTTCGTTTTCACGGGACTCGACTCCACGCGGGTCACATCGAAGATCGCAGGGACCATCTGCGATGCGATAAACCGATTCCAGATCAACTGGTACAGCTTATGGACATCCGGCTCCAAGTACTGCCTGATAGACTCCGGGTCGCGTGCCACTGACGTGGGACGAATTGCCTCGTGTGCTTCTTGCGCCGCCTTCTGAGTCTTGTACACGTTCGGCGTGGCGGGCAAGTATTCTGCGCCAAACCGTTCCTGGATCACCTCACGCGCTTCTGCCATCGCCTCGGTCGAAATGCGCGGGGAATCCGTCCTCATATAAGTAATGAGACCGGTCTGACCTTCCGCCCCGATTTCTATCCCTTCATATAGTTTCTGCGCCAGGGTCATTGTTTTCTTCGATGAGAAATGCAGCTTGCGCGCCGCATCCTGTTGGAGCCGGCTGGTAATGAAAGGCGCAACAGGATTCCGTTTTTTTTCTTTTCGTTCAATCGAGTCGACGGCAAACTCTTTCCCTTGAATGGCATCGACGATGCGCTGCGCATCGGCCTCCGTCGCAATCGATGCGTCCTGTCCGTTGATACTGTGCAGCTTGGCTTCGAACGGAGGGGGGTTGCTCCCAGACAACATCACCGCAATCGACCAGTACTCTTCCGCGCGAAACGCTTCTCGTTCCTGTTCCCGTTCACATATCAATCGCATTGCCACGGACTGGACCCGGCCCATGCTGAGTCCGCGGCGCACCTTGGTCCAGAGTAATTGACTGCCTTGGTATCCGACAATCCGGTCAAGCACCCGGCGGGCCTGTTGCGCATTCACCAACTTCATATCGACCTGCCCCGGCGATTGCAGCGCGCGCTTGATGGCCGATTCCGTGATTTCATTGAATAGCACCCGGAAGACCTTGCCCTCTGTTTGTTTCTTGGATTTTGACTTGGATTTTGGTTTGCCGAGCAGTTCCTGCTCAAGGTGCCACGCGATGGCTTCGCCTTCTCGGTCAGGGTCCGGCGCAAGGAACACCTTGTCGGCCTCTTCTGCCTTTTTCTTAATCTCCGCTAAGACCTTTGATTTTCCCTTGATCGTCACATATTGCGGCTCGAAATCGTGTTCCAAGTCGACGCCAAGCTTGCTGGTGGGAAGATCCTTAATATGTCCGACTGAGGCCATGACGGTATACCCACGCCCCAGATACTTGCTGATGGTGCGTGCTTTCGTCGGGGACTCGACAATAATGAGTGCCTTGGCCATGAAAGCTCCGGTTCGCTACGAGGGTTTCCCCTCTCATCCGTATCAAATAATACGCATCTGTGCAACTGCTCGACGATTACGCCCGAAGGTAGCGTTGCCCCGGCAGCTGTCTGACTCGCTGGCGAAGCTCCAGGGACAAGAGCGAGGCCATCACGGTGGATACCGACAACCCTGTGGTGACAATCACGTCGTCCGCTGTGAGCGGGTCATACGACAGGATATCATACACCATCTGTTCCTCGTTGCCCAACTGAGCGCCGCGTTCGTTCTTCTCTCGAAAAGGTTGCAGGCGCAGGCGCAGCGCCGGTTCCAGTTGCGGCATGACCGCGTCGATGACATCCTGCGCGCGCTCGATCAAAGCCGCACCTTCTTTGAGCAGCGCGTTCGTCCCGCGACTAGTGGCTTCTTTCACAAAACCAGGAACCGCAAAGACCTCTCGGCCCTGCTCAGCGGCCAGTTTCGCGGTAATCAACGATCCGCTGCTGATAGCCGCCTCTGTGACAATCACGCCCAGGGACAACCCGCTGATGATCCGATTCCGTCGAGGAAAGTGATGGCTGTGGGGTGGCGCACCCATCGGCACCTCGGACAGAATCGCTCCCCGCTCCTCGATCTGTCGGCGTAACCGCTCATGTTCCGGCGGATAGGTCTGATCGATCCCGCAACCCAGCACCGCAATAGTGCGCCCCTGCGCCGCTAGCGCGCCTCGATGAGCCGCCGCATCGATCCCTCGGGCAAGTCCACTCACCACCGTCATGCCCGCTCCTGCCAAGTCGTGGCTCAACTCTTCGGTCATGGCACGCCCGGCTGCCGTCGCACGCCGTGCACCCACAATGGCCACCGCCAGATCATCCTGTTCCGTCAATGCGCCTGTGATGTACAAGAGCGGCGGAGGGTCCGCAACCATCTTCAGTCGCATGGGATAGGTAGAATCCAACACGCACAGAACTTCAATGCGTCCACGCTCGATCGCATTGAGTTCCCGCTCGAGGCTCCGACAGGCAGAACTCTCAGGCCCGCGGCGTATCGCATCTGCCAGCTGCGGGCTACATCCACTCCCAATCAACTCATCACGGGAGGCACGCAGGACCGCCTCGGGAGTGTGCCAGGTACGAACTAACCGAAGAACCGTCAGATCCCCCACTCCATTGATCGCTCGCAGGCGGAACCAAGACTCTAACGACACCCGTGCCATACGATGGCCCAAAGAAGGAGTTGCAACCTCACCGGAGGAATCCGCACCTACTGGCTGGATGAACGGCTGCATAAGTCTTGTCGCTCGGAAACCACAATCCTCAGCAGGATGATGAAAAAATCTCTGTTCTCACCCGCCCATCCCGGTACGCCAAGCCGCACCTTTCACAAGCAGTGTGCTCGCATCGTTCAGACCCTCACCGTACTGAAAAAAATACGCTAAAGCCCTGCACCCGCTGCAGCCTTGCTGGACGGCCATTTTGAGCATCCTGCGAGGGAGATCTGCTTTATCCCAGACGTGCAGGTTATCGAAGCTCCACTGTGCTGAAATGGTATTTCCGTAGCCTGTTAGAGCACCGCTAGATCGTACTGTTCCAGATGCAAGTGTTCGTCCGGCATGACGATAATTTTCGCAGCACACTCGCGCTCCACGGCCTCAAGACCTTGGCGCTCTTCATCTTGCAGCAGCCCAACGACCGAGGGATGGGCGCCGATGACGATCCGTTGAGGCTCGGGACTGCTGCCAATCCGACGGACATCGCGGAATATCTCATAGACCACCGTGGTCGGAGACTTTGTATAGCCACGCCCTTCACAATAATGACAGGGCTCAGAAAGCGAGCGCAGAAGGTCTTCCCTTACTCGTTCACGAGAAATCTCGATCAGCCCCAGGTCAGAGATTTTAGATACTCTGGTGCGGGCCTTGTCGGTTGACATCGCATCGAGCAACGCGTGGTACACCTTGTCACGATTCTTCTCTCGCTCCATGTCGATGAAATCGACGATGATGATGCCGCCAATCCCGCGCAACTTCATCTGATAGGCCACTTCTTTCGCCGCCTCCAGATTGTTCCGGAGAATGGTCTCCTCCTGATCGCGCTTCCCCACAAACCGTCCGGTGTTGACATCGATGACGGTCATCGCTTCCGTATGATCGATCACGAGATGCCCGCCGGACTTGAGCCAGACCTTGCGGCTGAGGGCCCGAGCCATCTCCTGTTCCACTCCCAAATGATCGAAGAGACTTTCATCTTTGTCGTACAAATGAATGCGTGACGTTTGTTCCGGCGAGAATCGCTGCACGAAGTCCCTAACCGCCTGGTACTCCTCACGCGAGTCGATCCATAACCGATCGACTTTCTTCCCGAAGAGATCGCGCACAACGCGGAAACTCAGGCTCAAGTCGGCGTGAAGCAATGCCGGTGCTCCCTTCTGCTCACGCTTCGCCAGGATGTCCTGCCAGAGCACGTGCAAAAAGTCGACGTCGGATCGCAACTCATCTTCTTTGACCCCTTCACTCACCGTACGGACAATGTATCCGCAGCCTGGATGCCGCACTCGCTTCATAATGTCCTTGAGCCGAGCCCGCTCCTCGTCACGAGCGATGCGGCGTGACACACCGATATGTTCCACGTTGGGCATGAACACGAGATACCGACCTGGGAGCGACACATAGGTCGTGACCCGCGAGCCTTTCGTGCCGATAGGTCCTTTGGAGATTTGCACCATCAGCTCCTGCCCTTCACTCAGCAACTGCTCAATCGGCTTGGAGCTTTGGCGCCGGGGGCCCAGCATATCCCCATCCTTATCGGCATCCTTGTCGTCATCATCCACATCGACGAGTGTGTCACCCGGCTCGGAGTCCAACGACAAATCCGACACGTGCATGAAGGCCGCCTTCGCGAGACCAATATCCACAAATGCCGCCTGCATGCCAGGCAACACTTTCGCTACCTTTCCTTTATAAATGTTCCCGACGAAGTCCTTGTGCTTCGCACGATCCCCAAAGAGATCCGTAACGACTCCGCCGTCCAATACCGCAACGCGAGTTTCTTCGCGTGCGACTGTAATCGCAATTTCTATTCCCATACCGACTCCTTCCGTTCAGTAGAACCGTCGCACCGACGTGCAGGACGAACGCGGGGAATCCCCAGGTTTCGGCCTCCACTCGACTGCTCGTCGGCCCGACGGTTTGCACCATTTAAATAAAACCTCTTGCCTCAATCCCGATTCGCTCGAGACCGTGCGATCGCCCTCTCACTAAAAAAAACTCAATCGGCGGCGTTTGACATTCAAGAGCAGGCCCAGTGACGCCATCGTCATAATCGTCGCACTCCCGCCATAACTCATGAGCGGGAGGGGAATTCCCACGATGGGGAACATGCCTACTGTCATGCCGATATTGATCACGACGCAAAAACACAACATGCAGAGGATGCCGACCGCCAACAGCGCCCCGAGCTGATCCTTCGCGCGCGCCACAATTTCCAACGACAGCCAGATCAACCCGACAAACAATAGCAAGAGAGCCAGCACTCCGAGAAATCCCCATTCCTCTGCAAACACCGAAAAGACAAAGTCAGTATGCCCCTCGGGCAAAAACTTCAATTGGCTTTGCGTCCCTCCGTAGAGCCCCTTTCCCGTTAACTCTCCCGCTCCGATGGCAATCCGCGATTGGAGAGCATGGTATCCCTTGCCTCCAGGATCGTAGACCGGATCGACAAACGTCATAATGCGCTGCCGCTGATAATCATGCAATGACCCCCACATCATCTCCCAGGCGAAGGGGAACAGCATCAGTGAAAACAGGAGGATGACACCCAACGCCTTCGACCGCATGCCCACCATCAGCAACATCGCGGCGTAGACCGCCAAGAAGCTCAATCCGCTCCCGAGATCCGGCTGCTTCAGGATCAGAAGCAGCCCAGGCAATACCAACAGCCCCGGGAGCACCACTCGTTGGAGCCAGCCCACCCGCGGCGCCTCCGAATAATAGTGCGCCAGGGTCAGAATGAGGATCAGCTTTGCGAATTCCGATGGCTGGAAGGCAAAGGGTCCCATCGGAATCCATCGTTGCGCCCCTCGGCTGCTCTTGCCTTCAAACAGCACGACGACTAATAAGATTAAGATAATCACATAGGCTGGATACGCTAACCGCGCGATTCGATGATAGTCCGAGAGCCACATGACCAGAAACGCAACCGTGCCGAGCGCAATCCACACGATCTGTTTGGCATAAAACGGGAACGCGACCCCTTGGTCATGCGTCACGCTATAAATCGACAGGACGCCGACCCCCAGGATGACGACGATCAGTCCGATAAAACGGAAATCAAAATTGTCGAAGCCACGGCTATTAATCACCCGGTCGATCATCTCGTTCCCTTCCTCCGGCATCCCCTTCCCGCGCACCAGCACCATCCGTCACCCCGGAAGGAACGGGGAGATCCAATTTCACATAGGTCTCGATCAGCTCTTTGGCGAGGGGCGCCGAGGCAGAACCCCCGTGACCCATATGTTCACCCAGTACCGCAACGGCGATGGTCGGTGCTTCGACCGGAGCGAAGGCGACAAACCAGGCATGATCGCGGAACTTCTTCGGAATATCTTTCTCTGGACCAGCGCGCAAAGCCATCGTCTGGGCCGTACCAGTCTTCCCGGCAATCGTCACCAGCGCTGACTGCGCCCGCGTGCCCGTCCCCTCTTTGACCACCCCGGCCAGTGCCTCTTTAATCAGCGGTAAGATCCCAGGCCTCAGATTCAACGTGCGCTTGGGAACCGCGGGCCTTTGCTGTAGTTCTCCAGTCGCTCGATCCATCACTGCCTGGACTAATCGCGGACGGAACGTGACGCCGTCGTTTGCGACGGTGCCGATCAAGCTCGCCATCTGCAACGGGGTCACATTCACATAGCCCTGTCCGATTGATGCGGAGATCGTTTCACCCGGCAGCCACGCCTCATTCTTGGCCTTTTTTTTCCACGCCTCAGAAGGCACGATCCCAACCCGTTCAGACGGCAGCTCAATCCCCGTTGCCTCTCCCAACCCAAACTGATGGGCAAAGGAGGCGATCGTCTCGATCCCCATCCGCTGCCCGACGGTGTAGAAATAGACGTCGCACGATTGCACGAGCGCGTGCCGGAGATCCACCGGTCCATGCCCCCCGGCTTTCCAGTCATGATACACGCGGCGACCGAACTGATATCCTCCATTGCAGTAGATGGATGTCGATGGCGTCACGGTCTTGGTTTCCAACGCGGCCGCGGCCATCATTACTTTGAAGACTGAACCGGGCGGGTACTGCCCTTGCGAGGCTCGATTGTTCAAGGGGCGCCCCTCGTCTTGCACGATCTCGGCCCATTGTTTCGGTGTGAGCTCCCGCGAGAGAATGTTCGGATCGAAGCCAGGGCGGCTGGCCATGGCAAGCACGTCACCTGTCCTCGGATCAAGCGCGACAATCGCGCCCGATTCCTCCCCCAACAGTTTTTCAGCCACTTTTTGCAGCCGCGCATCGATCGTGAGGTACAAATTGTCCCCGGCATGGGCCTGCTCCACAACCACGGTTCGTTTTTCATGACCTACCGCATCGACTTCTATACTTTTCTGCCCGGCCTGACCACGCACGAGCTGATCAAAAAATTTCTCCACGCCATATTGCCCGACAATGCTACCCTGGTGGAGGTCGGCAAATTCAGGTTTCTCTAATTGCTCGGGCGACACCTCCCCGACATAGCCCAACAGATGCGAGGCCATCACCCCGCCAGGATAGTTTCGCTGCGACTCGACTTGCACCATCACTCCGGGCAAGTCCAGACGGTGCGACTCGACCAATGTCGCTTCTCGAAGGGTTAAGCGATCCTTTACTTTACGCGGCAATTGCTTACTACCGCGAGCCGTGAGCTTGTTCCTCACGAGCGCAGCATCTAACCCCAAGAGATTGCTGAGCTGATCGATGAGCAAGTCGCGATCTTTAACGTCCTCGAGTGAGACGTAGAGCGTGAAGCTGGGCACATTATTCGCCAACAACACCCCATTGCGATCGTAGATAAGCCCTCGAGCCGGCTCCATGATGACGGAACGTGTCCGATTGTTCGCGGAGAGATCGCGGTAGTAGGGCCCCTCTCGAATCTGCAAGTGCCAGAGCCGCAGACCCAATAACGCCACGACGAGCAACAAGCCGACGCGGAGAATGATCAATCGGCGTTGGAGTTCCCCAAGTTCAGAATCGTGCAGACCAGCTGTTGCCATAGGTCACAATCAATATTCCGCCACACCCGTCACAGACCTGCTATTCGGTCCTCAGGCGGGTGACATGAAACCGTTGGGAGAGCAGCCAATAGAGCCCCGCCCCCACCGCCCCGTCTAAACACGCCTGCGGAAGGACGATCGACTCGACCATCCACCACATCTGGGACACGTCGAGATGCTCGAAATTCATCGCGGCAAACAGACCGCTCGCCAACGATACCAGCAGCAGCCCCACTCCCAGTGAGATCGACGTCACCTGCGACACCTGCCGCCCCAGGAATCCTGTCAAGAGCCCAACACCCCCGTTCGTGAGGAGACTGAACCAGAGTTCGCCGGCTGAGAATAGACTCAGGACCCATCCGATCGCGAGCCCCACGAGAAGACCTTCCAGTTCGCCGGCAAAAAGCCCGACAAGCGCGGCTGCCACAAGCCCCAAATCCGGCTTGATATTCCACACGCTCAGATGTGGCAGCAGCGTCGTCTGCAGAGGGACGAGCAGCAGCACGAGGATCAGATAGAAAAGGAACTTCATGGCAACGGCTTCCCGAGTAAATCCGTGCCCGCCTCGGCTTTTGTGGACTGTCCGTACGACGTCTGAATCACCAACACTTCTTCCACACGATCGACATCGACTTCCGGCATGAGTTCGGCGGACTGAAAGAGGGCGCCTTCCTGTTTATCGATGTGGGTGATCGTACCGATCATGAGCCCACGGGGAAAACCTCCAACAAGGCCCGAGGTCACCACCCGATCACCGTCTCGGAGCGTCGACAACAACGGAATATACTTCATCTGGGCCAGTCCTGGTTGAGTCCCTTCCACAATGCCTTCGTCTCTCGTCCGCTGAATGAGACCGGCGATGGCGTTGTTCGGATCAGTCACCAAGAGCACCACCGAAGACGCCCCTGTCGTTTTCACGACGCGCCCGACGACACCTGCGGGCGTGATCACTCCCATGTCCGGCTGGATCCCGTCACTCTCGCCCTTATTGAGGATGATGGCACGATATCGGTTCGTGGTGTCACGCCCGATGACTTGAGCAGCTACCATCGTGGGGAGCGCCTGCTCCTTAAACTGCAGCAAGGCCTTCAATCGATCTGTCGCGGCGGCGGACTCACGCAGCTGACTATGTTGCCCGCGCAACCATTCAATTTCTTTCCGTAGTTGTTGGTTTTCTTCCCGGACCCCTTGCAACGCCACGTACTGTTCCCAGCGATCAGCAATGCTCGCATCGATGGACGCGATGGCTTCGAGCGGAATACGCACGACGTGTCCCACCGGCCCATCCAGATACTGCAAGAGTCCTTGAATTTGACTGGGAAGCAGAAAAAGAGCCACCAGCAGGAGAGCAAAAAAGGCAAGCGCCAGGCGTCTGGTGCCGTAGGGAGAACGAGAGTGAGCCATCCACATAAGGGAGTTAGGGATGGAACCTTATCGATAGGTATTGGCCTGAGACATCACTGACACTTTGGCGAGCAGATCCAACTCATCGAGGATTTTCCCGACCCCCAAGACTACGGAGGTTAGGGGATCATCCACGGTGATGATCGGCAGGTTCGTCTCCTCCCGAAAGCGCGTATCCATGCCCTTCAGCAAAGATCCTCCGCCCGTGAGTACAACGCCACGATCAATAATGTCGCCCGCCAACTCTGGCGGGGTATTCTCCAGTGCCACTTTAATCGCGTTGACGATTGTTCCGATCGGTTCCTGCAGCGCTTCCCTGATTTCTGCGTCATCCACCACCAACGTGCGGGGAATGCCGGAAATCAAGTCACGCCCCTTGATCATCATAGTCTTGCGTTCCTCAAAGGGATAGGCGGATCCGATTTCGAACTTGACCCGCTCCGCCATATGTTCACCGATGAGGAGATTATACTTCTTCTTAATGTAATTCATGATCGCATCGTCCATGCGATCGCCCGCGACCTTGACGGACTCGCTATAGACGATTCCGCCGAGAGAAATGACGGCGATATCGGTCGTGCCACCACCGATATCGACCACCATGTTGCCGGAGGGTTCGGTGATCGGAAGACCGGCGCCAATGGCTGCGGCCACTGGTTCTTCGATCAGATACACTTCTCGGGCGCCGGCTAATTCGGCCGAGTCTCGAACGGCCCGCTGCTCCACCTGCGTAATACGCGACGGCACACCGATGATGATGCGCGGACGCACAAATGCGCTGCGGTTGTGCGCTTTCTGAATGAATCGCTTCAACATCTGCTCTGCCATTTCGAAATCGGCGATCACGCCTTCTTTCATGGGCCGCACCGCAATGATGTTGCCCGGCGTACGACCCAACATTCTCTTTGCTTCCGTGCCGACCGCAAGCACTCGTCCGGACTTTTTCTCAACCGCCACGACCGAGGGTTCGTTGAGCACGATCCCTTTCCCATGCACATACACGAGCGTCGACGCCGTCCCCAGGTCAATGGCCAGGTCGTTTGAGAACCATCCGAAGATATCACTCCCAAAGCCCACGATTGCTCTCCCTTCCCCTCAGACTCTGACAGCGCACTCAGTCAGGCAACGCCAGTCGACCCGCATCCAACACCTGAGTACCGGCCACATCGTCACCAAGACGCCGCCCCTGTTCGTTCCCGAGAATCAATACCGCTTCGAAGGCAATGATTGCTATCGACACAAGCCATCCCACATACGGCACGGCGAAGACTAACTGAGCGACCGCAAAAGGCAGATTGCGGATAATGGACTCCCGAAACCCTGCGGCCTCGCGCCGCTCCGGAAGCACCGTCTGAAGGCCGATCAACCGCTTGCCAATACTGCGCCCACCGGCAAACCCATCAGCGATCAGTATATACGCCAATCCTCCAAGAAAACCTATTGGCACGATCACTTGACCGGCTGCCGCGACGATGAACAGATCAATCAGCTTGGCAATACCACGGTTCAGGACCTGCGCCTTAGGGTAGATCCCGGCACCGATTGAATCAACCCCGCTGACCTCCTCCGCCAAGGGATCTCCTTATAATTAGTGGCAAAGTATAGCAAATCAAGCTACCTAGCACAAACAAAGACCATTCTCTGACAGATCAGGTATTGCGGGTGACCTTTCGTCTTCACGAACAGATCACTCTACTCGATCGTGAGATCGCAGCCTGGAGAAACGGTCGTCTCTTGCCTTTGCACAGATCCCTCCGTACAATCTGTCCGTACGAAGCTTACGAGGAGTTGGCATGCTCAAATTGATGCGCGAATCGTCCCATAGCTATCCGTGGCTCCTCAAGTCCATCATGGGCATCATCGCCCTCGCCTTCGTCATCACCATGGGCTGGTGGGGGTTCGGCGAACAGCCCGGCGCCGTCGTCGCCTCAGTCGGAAATCTCACCGTGTCCCACGATGAATTCCGACGCGCCTATGAGAACACCTATCGCTTCTATAAGGACAAAGTTCCTGGAGAATTCAAAGACGAAACGATCAAGCAACTTGTGGTGGATCAACTCATCGACAATCGGACCTGGCTCATCGCGGCAAAAAACATGGGTCTCACTGTGGCTAACGACGAACTGCGTGAAGTCATTATGCAGGTCCCGGACTTTCAAAAGAATGGCTCATTTGACCCGGAGGTCTACCAGCGGCTCCTGGCAGCTAATCATCTGACGCCCACAATATTCGAAGCGATGGAAGCGGAAGAAGTGCTGAGTAACAAAGCCCGGATGATCATTCGCGACGCCGTAGCCCTTACCCCTGCCGAGCTTACCGAGGCACAAGCCCTCACGCTACGGCAAACGGAATCAGATCCCACAAAAGCCGCCGCGGCGAAGGACCGTGCCATGCAGGACGTCCTCTTTCAAAAGCAGCAACGCGCGTTAATGGCCTACACTGAATCGCTAAAATCCACGCTCTCAATCACGATTCACCGCGAACTCTTGTAACTGCCCGTTCCCCACAACGCGAACCAGTCCGCCCCCAGGCCACCCTATTCCTTCGTGGCCGGCAGGATCAACATCGCATCACCATAGCTATAGAAGCGGTACCGCTCACGAACTGCCTCTGCATAGGCCTGTCGAAGAAATTCGGTCCCGGCCAATGCGGAGACCAGCATCAGCAATGTGGTGCGTGGTAAGTGAAAATTTGTGAGAAGGGCATCGACCACTTTGAACCGGAACCCTGGTGTCATGAACATATCGGTCTCTCCCCGATAGGGTCGAATCTGCCCGTCTGGGCGAGCCGCCGTTTCGAGCGCGCGTACGACTGTGGTCCCGACAGCGACAATTCGTCTCCCTGTCACGCGCACCTGCTCGATGGCACGCACCGCCTCTGCTCCGACCTCGATCCATTCTGCGCCCATCCGATGGTCTTCGATCTGATCGACCGTCACCGGTTTGAAGGTCCCGACACCAACATGCAGCGTGATGGTTGTGAGACCGATCCCTCGCTGTTGCAGCCGTGCCAGCAAATCCGGTGTGAAATGGAGCCCGGCGGTCGGCGCCGCAATGGCCCCCTCATGCTGTGCGAACAAAGTTTGGTACCATTCTCGATCCTGGTCGGTAGGTGCACGTTTCAAGTAAGGCGGAAGTGGCATGCGACCATATTCCCGCAGCCATTCAGACAACGGAATAGGACTCTCAACCCGAACCGTCGTTCTCGTCGCGCCTCGCTCGACCACCACAGCAGAAACCTTTGCGGCCATCTCAATAATCTGCCCAGGCTGAAACGTTCCCTTGATCAACACTTCCCAGATCGCATCGCCAAGATCCTTCACAAAAAGGATTTCGACCTCCGCACCGGAAGGGCGCTTCCGTCCAGGCACACGCGCAGCCAGCACCTTCGTATTATTGACTACGAGGAGATCGCCAGGCTGAAGAAGGTCAGGCAACTCGTCGACGCGGCGATGGGCGAGGGAACGATCGAGAGGCTGCAGAACGAGCAGCCTGGCGTGATCGCGAGGGAGAAACGGGTGGGTGGCAATCAACGAGGGATCGAACGGAAAATCGAATTCGGAGAGCTGCATCAGGAGGATGGCCGGGTCGGGGGTTTTGTCAGCGTGATGTTCTGCAGTTCGGTGCCCGGATAATAATACCGAAGAATCGTGGAGAAGGGATAGCCTAACTCAGCCAGTTCTTTCGCGCCCCACTGACACATGCCGACAGCGTGGCCCGCGCCGTAGCCGGAAAGCACCACATCGCGGCCGATCGATTCGATGGCAAACTGCGTGCTGGGGATGATGGTGTATCCTACCGCTTTCCGCAACTCTTCTCCTCGTAGAACCAATTCTCCACCAGAATGGAGAATGCGCAGCGTCGCAACCCGGCCCCCACGACTGAACGACAAGGCCGTCATTGTGGCGATCGTCCCCACGGAGTAGCCCTGCTGTCGCAAATTCTGCTCGAGGGTGTCAATTTTGAAGGAGGACTTCCATTGATAGTAGGGCGACATAAGATCGAAGGGGCACTCCACGCCCTTGAGATAGGGATAGTCTTTCGACCACACGGTCATGGCATCTTCCGTCAACCCGGCGGCCGTCGATGAGAACGCTGCGTAGATCGGCGCATCCTGATAGGTCACGACCAACCCGCGAGTTTCTTCAACCGCACGCAGGATCCCGGCATCAATCCCCTGCTTCCCGCGATAGACTTGATCTTGCACCGTCGCCGCCACGTCGTATTCCCGCGTAGCGCCCAACATCTGCTGATAGAGCGCGTAGGTCCTGGCCGCGACTGCCTGCGCTTTCAGCATCTCCTGGTGCCAGGTCGAACTGACCTCGGCGGGAACCACACCTTTGACGTACTCTTCAAGATCCACCCGATTAATAACCAAGAATCCCTTGCCTCTTCGCACCAGATGGACAAGGCCACTCACCGAGATTTCCTTGCCGGAGTCGTTCGATGACACTGCCGCTCCAGTGGGCATCCGAGCAGGCCGTGGAAACGTCAGCGTAAGGCCTTGCTCTCCGCCGTGCAGCGTCAACTGCTCCGTCTGCATGCGGACGCCGTTCAGCAGAAACCCCGTTTCAGCGGTTGCGACCTGGACCGGCTCGCGCAGAGCCTGACCAAGGCCTTTTGCATCCGTCACCCACAACGGATGGTCTGCACGGACGTTGAGCTGAGACACATCGGCCGACAGCAGGACCCGAATCGACTGCGCCGCCTCAACTCCCGAAGACAGGCTGAGAAGGCAGGCTCCCGCCACAATGGTACGGCACACTCCACCCCTCAGTTGCTTCATCGGCGAACGATCCATGTTATCAAATAGAATACCAGACTCAGGATGACGCTGAGGAGCAGGCTGGTTGCGAGGGGAAACGAGAAGCTGAAGTTGTCTCGTCGAATAGAGATGTCGCCGGGCAATCTCCCAAACCATCCCAGGAGATTAGCAACTCCTGGAACACGATCTGCGGCCAATAGCAGCAGACCGACCAACACCACGCACAGACCAACTCCGATGACGACTTTGCCCAGACTCCCCCACTCAATCATCAGCCTGGGCCAAGTGTTCTGCAATTTGCACCGCATTGAGGGCGGCCCCTTTTCGCAAATTATCCGCCACCACCCACAGATTGAGACCGTTGGCAATCGACTCATCTTCACGAACGCGGCCGACGTAGACCTCGTCCTTCCCCGCAACCTCCAACGGCATGGGATAGATCTTATGCGCCGGGTCGTCATAGAGTCGCACGCCTGGCGCGGTCGACAGAATGGCGCGGGCCTCATTGGCCGACAACTTCCGCTCAGTCTCAATATTGACGGCTTCAGAATGTCCGACATATACCGGAACCCGCACCGTCGTCGCTGTCACATGAATCGATTGGTCGCCCATGATCTTTCTGGTCTCATGGACCATCTTCATCTCTTCCTTCGTATACCCTGACGGCAGAAAATCGTCGATGTGTGGCAAGCAATTGAAGGCAATCTGATAGGGGTAGACCTTGGGACTCGCCGACTTGAAGCTCAGCAGGTCTTGGCATTCTGCCATCAACTCATCCATGGCGTCTTTCCCCGTGCCGGAAACCGCTTGAAAGGTCGTAACAACAATCCGCTTAATCCTGGCCTCGTCATGCAGAGGTTTCAGCGCCACGACCATTTGAATCGTGGAACAATTCGGATTGGCGATGATGCCCTTGTGCCGTTGAATATCATGCGCGTTCACCTCGGGCACCACCAGCGGCACTTCAGGGGTCATCCGCCAAGCCGCACTATTATCGATTACCACCGCACCAGCCTTCACCGCGATCGGAGCAAACTCTCGACTGAGCTCCGCCCCGGCAGAAAAAAACGCGATATCCACACCGGCGAACGACTCCTTCGTCAAGACCTCAATGGGAACCTCGTTCCCTCCAAATGACACCGTACCACCGGCAGAACGAGTGGATGCGAGAGGGACCAGGCGTGTGACGGGAAACTTTCGTTCCTCGAGCACCTCAATCATTTCCGTCCCGACTGCCCCGGTCGCACCGACGACCGCCACGACATACCCTGATTTCTTTTTCAACATGAGCTTCGATCCTACCTACAGCGTGATCGCGCGAACACGATGATTGAACGTATCGGCCACGAGCAGATGCCCCGCCCGATCCATCACGATTCCAAACGGGTAATTCAAGCTGGCCTCGAGGGCCGCGCCCTCGTCGTCCCCATAGCTGGCCACACCAACCCCGGCTATACGCTCAATACGCCCGGTGATTCGATCCCATCGCCGCACCAGATGGTTGTCCGAATCGGTAAAGTAGAGATTCCCCTCTTCATCCAACGCAATCCCCGAGGGCCGAGAGAGACTGCTGCTGGGTGGTTCATCCGGCCCCTGGTACCGATACTCACCGCCATCGCCCACCACAGTCCGTATGAGACCGGTGACGGGATCAACAGCACGAATCCGTCCGTTAAAGCTATCGGCAATGAACAACGTGCCATCTGACGCAAGCGCCAATCCGGCAGGACCGGCCAGACCAGTTTCCGTTGCAGCCACGCCATCTCCATTATACGCCACCGTGCCTGTCCCTGCGACCGTACAAATCACTCCGGTGGCCAAATCCACCGCTCTCACGCGGTTGTTGCTCTGGTCGGCAATATAGAGGACTCCTCCGTCATTCACCGCCAAGGCAGCCGGTTCATTCAACCCAGCCTTTACGGCCGCTCCCCCGTCACCCGAGTACCGAGGTTGGCCCAGGCCTGCGACCGTCGTGATCACTCCCGTCACCGCATCTACACGCCGTACCCGATGGTTCAGCGTGTCCGCAATGTAGAGATGCCCCGCCCGATCAACCACCACAGCTGTCGGAAAATTCAACAGGGCTTGATCGGCAGAACCACCGTCGCCACTGAAGCGTTTCGCCGGCACTGTCCCGGCCACCATATAACGAATGGTCCCGCTCAGGTCAGACTGTTGCGTAAAGGCGGGCGAATTGACAGTACCGCTTTCAGCAAAAGGATCGTGATCCACTCCCGCAGCCACCGGAACGGGCGAGACGGGTTTCGGACCCGATCCGACTCCCCGGGTGCATCCTGCCACCGTCCTGATACATTGAGTCTTCATGTTGATCTTCCGAACGACGTGGTTCTCAGAGTCGGCGACGAAGAGGTTTCCCTCTGCATCGAGGGTGAGACTCTTCGGCTCATTCAGACAAGCAGCAAGGGCCCCAGCTCCGTCACCGGACCAGCCAGGGTCTCCGGTGCCGGCAACGGTCTTGATTAACCCAGCTTTGAGATCTGCACCCATCTGTCTCGAGAGTCTTGCCTAGTTCAGATTTCGCAGGATGGCCTCGCCCATTTCTGTCGTACTGACAAGGCGAGTACCCGGACTATGAATATCTTTCGTGCGATAGCCGAGATCGAGGGTTTTCACGATCGCCTGCTCGATGGCTACTGCTTCCTTATCCAACTTGAACGCATAGGACAGCATCATGGCCGCCGAAGCAATCGTCGCAATAGGATTCGCCACATTCTTCCCGGCAATGTCCGGCGCGCTGCCGTGTATCGGCTCGAACAGTCCGACCTGCGCGCCGATACTGGCCGACGGCAGCATGCCGATTGACCCGGTCAACATTGCGGCTTCGTCGCTCAAAATGTCACCGAAAATATTGTTGCAGAGCATCACGTCGAACTGCCGTGGGTTGCGCACCAGTTGCATCGCCGCATTGTCGACATAGATATGGCTCAACTCCACATCTCGATAATCCTTGTGAACGTCTGTGACCACACGGCGCCAGAGTTCGGATGACTCCAGCACGTTCGCTTTATCGACGGACATCACTTTTTTCCGACGCTGTCTCGCCGCTTCGAACGCCACTTTCGCAATACGTTGGATTTCTTCAGTGGTATAGACCTCGGTGTTGAATCCTCGCTCGCTCCCGTTCGGCAGTTTCTCGATACCTTTGGGCTTCCCGAAATAGATGCCGCCCGTCAGTTCTCGGATCACGAGGATATCGATCCCCTCAATCACTTCGCGTTTCAGCGTAGAGGCATCGGCCAACATCGGATACAACTTTGCCGGCCGTAAATTCGCGTAGAGACCCAGGTGCTCGCGCAAGCCCAAGAGCGCGCGTTCCGGACGCAAGCTATACTCCAGTCCTTCCCACTTGGGACCGCCGACCGCACCGAGCAAGACGGCATCGCTTTGTTTAGCCAGGGCCAGCGTCTCCTGAGGAAGCGGCACGCCCACTTTGTCGATGGCCTGTCCACCGACAGCACCTGACACAAACTCGAACGTGTGCTGGAACTTCTCGGCCACAGCCTTCAGCACCTTCACGGCTTCAGGGACGATCTCCCGACCCACTCCATCACCAGCTAGTACGGCAATCTTCGCCTTCACAGACCACTCTCCCTCTTTGTGAGTTATGACCGCGCAAGCCTCTATTCCAGGACTTCCTCATCCTCCAGTCGCCAAGCGGGATCGACCAAGCAGAGGAACTCGATGGCGGTGGGTCCACTATTCTCTAGGAACTGCTTTCCTCCTGGAGGCACATAGACGACGGAACCTGGTTCCACCGTGACGACCGAGTCATCTATGGTCAATCGTCCCCGACCGGCAATAACGTAGTAGACCTCTGAGGACGTCAGCCGGTGCCATTTCGACCGAGTGCCGGGAGCCAATGTCCCGTGCGCCATACTATACCCAAGCGCGAGCGGCTGTTTCGCCGGATGCAGAAGCTCCCGAAGGACGGTATGATCGCCGGCTAGAAACTCCAACCGGTCTGCCAGGGTAACATGAACCACAGAGCACCTCACTACCAACGATGTCTATCCGTACCCAAACCGGAGCCGATAACTCTACCGTGGTCACTTTCTTTAAATCAAGTTCACCTTCTGCTCGCCCTGCGCCTGCTTTCCCGCCAAGTACGATAGCTTGTTCAACGCGTTGAGATACGCCCGCGCTGAGGCCATGATGATATCCGTATCCGCCCCGTGGCCTGAAACGGTACGTCCATCTTCTTGAACCCTGACCGAGACTTCGCCCTGGGCATCAGTTCCACCCGTGATCGCCTTCACGACATACATGAGGAGCGTACTCTTCGTCTGCGTGATTGCGGCAATCGTCCGATAGACTGCGTCCACCGGGCCATCGCCTGTCCCGGTCTGCGAGATCGTTCGTCCGTCGATCTCGAGTTCGACCGTGGCGGTCGGTACCTGCTCCGTCCCGCTGGCCACGTGGAACGATTTCAGGGTAATCCGATCGGCCATTTTGGCCAACTCTTCGGAGACAATGACTTCGAGATCCTCTTCGTAGATTTCCTTCTTCTGATCGGCCAACTTCTTGAACCGCTCAAACGCGTGGTTGACCTCCTCGTCCGAGAGCGTATACCCCAACTCCACCAGCCTCTGTCGAAATGCGTGCCGGCCCGAGAGTTTCCCCATAACCATTTTGCTCTCAACCAACCCAATCGACTCCGGCCGAATAATTTCGTACGTCGTCTTATCCTTCAGCAGCCCGTCTTGGTGAATGCCCGACGTATGGGCGAAGGCGTTCGCCCCGACGATGGCCTTATTCGGCTGCACCACCATGCCGGTTATCTTGCTGACCAATCGGCTGGTCTTCGAGATCTCTTCGGTATGAATCTTCGTGTCGGCTTGATAGAAATCTTTCCTGGTCCGTAGTCCCAGGACAATTTCTTCCAGCGCCGTATTCCCTGCCCGCTCACCAATCCCATTGATCGTGCACTCGACTTGGCCGGCCCCTTCGTACACTGCCGCCAAGCTATTCCCCACGGCGAGGCCGAGGTCGTTGTGACAATGGACGGAGATCACAGCCTTCGCACTGTTTGGCACCTGCTCTCGAATCCCACGAATGAGCCTGCCGAATTCTTGTGGCACCGCATAGCCGACCGTATCAGGAATATTGATCGTCCCGGCTCCTGCGGCAATCACCGCCTCTATTACCTCATAGAGGTAGCCGGGATCGGAGCGACTGGCATCCATGGGCGAAAACTCAACATCGTCCACATAACTCCTCGCCAGTTGCACCATCTCAACCGCACGCCTCTTCGCCTCGTCGCGCGTCATTCGGAACTGATGCTTCAAGTGGATATCCGAGGTCGAGAGAAACGTATGAATGCGGACCTTCGGGGCTCCCTTCAATGCCTCCCAGGCTCGATCAATATCCTCTGGGCGCGCCCGCGCCAAGCTGCAAATTGTGGGTCCCTCGACTTCCTGCGCGATCCGCCGCACCGCATCAAAATCTCCGGGCGAACTATAGGCAAATCCTGCTTCGATGATATCAACCCCCAACCGCGCCAGCTGCTTCGCCACCATGATTTTCTCTTCCACATTCATGCTAGCGCCGGGCGACTGTTCGCCGTCCCGCAACGTCGTATCGAAAATTCGAATCATGCGTGTCATGGTTTCACCTCTCTCCCCACAGGGCTGATCAAAACGGTTGTCCGGCAAGGCCGCAGGCGAAGAAAACACCGGAAGCGTACCCTCGGGGGTACATTGAAGATGGTTTCAAGCCGAGAATGCAGCTGGCAAACGTTTTCATCAACCACAAAAAACACAAAAGCCTCCATCCCCATGCCCAGGGACGGAAGCTTGAGAAGCTCCGTGGTACCACCCTGATTTAGCCATGAACAACGTGCCTAGCTGTTCATGACCCTTCATTACGCCCTGTCACGGGGGCGAGGCGGAATCCATTACTCGGGTTTCACGGATTCTGGCTCAGAGGCGAGTTCGGCGGCGCACAGGCTGGTTTGCACCATTCACCAGCTCTCTCATTGCTATGCGAATCGCGTACTACTCCTCTTCGACGCCATTAGGACTTTGATTCAATCACCGACTGCTCGGCCTTGGTCGACGGACGCTTCCCACCCATTTTGACCAGAAGTCCGACAAGCCGCTCTACAGGACCCAGCAAGGCATAGCCAGCAAAGATGACAAATAGCATAACTTGGGGCCAGGCGGCTACGAGCATGAGCGCCAAAATTCCCCACACGAGATACGTAATGTGCTGACCACCGCGGAACTTCATGTCTTTAAAGCTCCGATATTTGATGGTGCTCACCATCAAGAACGAGAGCGTCAGCGTAATAATCAGGACGAGGAGGGGCTTTACTTCCGTTCCAATCCTGACGCTATAGTGGTCGAAGATCACGAGCGACGCCACGACCCCTGCCGCTGCAGGAATAGCCAGCCCGGTAAAATACTTGCCGTCCGGCACGGCCGCAGTCGAATTAAACCGGGCCAACCGAACCGCACCCATCGCCACATAGGCGAACATCACCGCCACACCAAACATACCCTGTCCGCTCAGCGCCCAGGAATAAATCAAGAGGCCCGGCGCAACCCCGAATGACACCACATCGGACAGCGAGTCATACTCGAGGCCGAAATGGCTGGTGCTATTCGTCAGCCTCGCCGACTTTCCATCGAGCACGTCGAAAATCATTGCCACCAGGATGGCGACCGCTGCGACCATGTAGTCCGCATTGAATACGGACAGCATCGAAAACACGCCGCAGAGTAGATTCCCTGTCGTAAAAAGATTCGGAATCAGATGCATGGCAGCTTTGCGCCGCTTCCCATCTTTCCCGAATGATTGACGAATTCCAGCAGTCTTCATCGCAGTTCCCCCAGGATGGTTTCTCCGCCTTTCACACGATCGCCGACTGCTACATTGATCACCGTCCCGACCGGTAGAAACGTATCCATCCGTGACCCAAATCGAATCAGCCCAAATCGTTCGCCGCGTACGGCCTGATCTCCCGATGAGATCCAACAGACAATCCGCCGGGCAATCAACCCGGCCACCTGCACACACAGCACCTTCGCGCCCTGCACCGTCCGTATCATCAGAGCATTTTGCTCGTTCCTCAAAGTCGCATCCGGCCTGCTGGCCACGAGGAATAAGCCCGGCTGATATTGCACCTCCTCGACGACCCCTTCACAGGGGATTCGATTGATATGCACGTCGAACACGTTCAAGAAAATGGTGAGTCGAATGCTGCGATCCTTAATGAATCGCGGCTCGAACTCTTCTTCAATGGCAATAACTTTCCCGTCACCGGGTGCCACGATAAGACGAGGCCCTTGCGGCACCACTCGATAGGGATTGCGGAAAAACCAGGAGACGAAGAGCGTCAGGCTCGCCGCCCCGACCGCCACAATGATCCATCCCAGCCATCCTGCTAACAGTGTAACGCCGATAGCAGCCCCGATGAAGGGAATTCCTTCTTTGGCAAACGGGATGCCGATGGCACGATCTGCCACAGAGTCCTCAACCCTCAGTTTTTGCTCTTATCGACCAGTTGGTCCTTCTTCAGCCAAGGCATCATCGCCCGCAGCCGGCTCCCGACCTCTTCGATGGGATGGGCTTCACCTTTAGCCAGCAGCGCATTGTAGACCGGACGATTCGCCTGATTCTCCAATACCCACTCTTTGGCAAACTGACCTTGCTGAATTTCGCCCAAGATCTTCTTCATTTCCTGCTTCGTCTGCTCCGTCACAATCCGAGGACCGCGGGTGATATCCCCGTACTTGGCCGTCGTACTGATGGAATACCGCATGTTGGCAATGCCGCCCTGATAGATCAAATCCACGATCAACTTCACTTCGTGCAGGCACTCAAAATAGGCCATCTCCGGGGAGTAGCCGGCTTCCACGAGTGTCTCGTACCCGGCCTGGATAAGAGAAGTAAGTCCTCCACACAGGACGACCTGCTCGCCGAAGAGATCCGTCTCGGTTTCTTCCCGAAAGTTTGTTTCGATCACACCCGCCCGCCCCCCTCCAATCGCACTGGCATAGGCAAGGCCTACCTGCTGAGTTGTTCCACTTGGATTCTGATGGATCGCGAGCAAACACGGCACCCCGCTGCCTTTCGCATATTCCGATCGGACAAGATGGCCAGGCCCCTTGGGCGCGACCATGAATACATTGGTGGTGGGTGACGGCACAATCTGTCCGAAATGAATGTTAAAGCCGTGGCCAAACGCGAGATAAGAGCCCGGCTTCAGATTCGGAGCGATGTCCTGCCGATAGATGGCCGCTTGCGCTTCGTCCGGCGCGAGAATCATGACGACATCAGACGCCTTGACGGCATCGGCCACCGGCATAACTTTCAGTCCACTTTGCTCTGCCTTCTTCCATGAGGCGCCTTCGCGTAACCCAATGACAACACTCACACCGCTCTCGTTCATGTTGAGTGCATGGGCGTGGCCCTGACTACCATAGCCGATTACTGCCACTTTCTTGTTCCGAATCTGTTGAATATCGGCATCCTTATCATAGTAAATCTTCATCGATCACTCCTGGGGTAATAGCCGTGTTAAGAAACTGATTGGGCGTTGAGTTCGAGATGACGCCTATTCGCGGACAACCTTTTTCGCCTGCACACCCGTCGATCGAATCGACTCGCGGGCAACCGCAACCCGTCCGGTACGTGTGAGTTCCTTGATACCGAGGGGCTGCAGAAGATTGATGATCGCTCCGATCTTTTGAGGATCGCCGGTCACCTCGATGGTGTACGTCGCCGGCGTGGAGTCGATGACGTTGGCTCGGAAAATATCGGCGATCCGCAACGCTTCCGCGCGATCTTCGGGCCGCGTATGCACCTTGATGAGCGCCGTCTCCCGCGAGACAAAATCGCTCTCGTTCAGATCCACGACCTTAATAACGTCGATTAATTTATTGAGCTGTTTCACGATCTGCTCGATGATCCGCTCGTCTCCGGACGTGACAATGGTCATCTGCGACATCGACGGATCAAGCGTCGGCGCCACAGAGAGACTTTCGATGTTGAACCCGCGACCACTAAACAGGCCGGCGACGCGAGACAACGAACCAAACTTGTTCTCGACGGTTACCGAAATAATGTGTTCCATACCCCGCGTGACTCCTGACGCCGTCGGTTAAGCCGTGAGGATCGTGTCTGAATCTTTCGGGGCCATCTGCCCCGCTCCAGACTGCTTATCTTTCAAGGCTGGCGGATCTTCCAAAATCATCTCATGGTTGCAGCCGCCTGCGGGAATCATGGGATAGACGTTTTCATACGGATACGTCGGCACATCGACGATGACCGGTTTATTCACCGCGATCGCTTCCTTGAGGACGGCGTCGATCTCAGATGGCTTGCTGGCCCTGAGTCCGACCGCTCCATAGGCCTCCGCTAACTTTACGAAATCCGGCGTCGTCTCCAGATAACTCGAGGCATACCGACCTTCGTAGAAAAGGTCCTGCCATTGCCGAACCATCCCATGGAAACGGTTATTGAGTACGATGATCTTGACCGGCAGCTTGTGCACCACTGCTGTCGCCATTTCTTGCATATTCATCTGGATACTGCCATCGCCCGCAATGCAAAGGACCAGCCGACCAGGAAACGCGGCCTGCGCCCCCATGGCGGCGGGAAATCCAAAACCCATGGTTCCAAGTCCTCCCGAGGTCAACCAGCGATTCGGCTTCGCCAACTTGAAGTACTGGGCGGCCCACATCTGGTGCTGTCCGACATCGGTTGAAACGATCGGGTCCCGATCTTTCGTGAGCTCATAGAGCCGCTTGATGACGTGCTGCGGCTTAATCGGCCCATCTGCCTCTTGTTGATAGGCGAGAGGATTCGCCTGTTGCCATTCGCGAATCTGATTCCACCAGGGCTTGCGCAATTCCCGTTGATCGCCGTTTACCGTGGCACGAAGTATCTGGATCAACTCACGAAGCACGGTCTTGCAGTCGCCGACGATCGGAATGTCGACATTAACATTCTTCCGAATCGAGGTTGGATCGATATCGATGTGGATGACCTTGGCATGCGGACAAAACTCGGAGACCTTTCCAGTGACACGATCGTCGAATCTCGCGCCAATGGCGACGACGAGATCTGAGTAATGCATCGCCATGTTCGCCCAATAGGTGCCGTGCATGCCCAGCATGCCCATGGACTGGGGATGCTCGCCGGGGAAAGCTCCAAGCCCCATCAACGTCATGTCGACCGGCATATGAGTCAGTTCAGCCAACTCCAGTAATTCTTGCGACGCCCCAGAGAAGATGACGCCGCCGCCGACATACAGCACCGGCTTCTTCGCCTTCGTCATAGCCTCAGCCGCTTGCTTGATCTGCCACTTATTCCCTTCATACACAGGATTGTAGCTACGGATGGAGACGGAGCTCGGATAGGTAAATTCTGCCTTATCCATGGATACGTCTTTCGGAATGTCCACTAACACCGGCCCGGGACGTCCCGTCGTCGCAATGTAGAAAGCTTCTTTGATTGTCGTCGCCAAATCGGCCACATTTTTCACAAGAAAGTTGTACTTGGTGCAGGGGCGGCTCAAGCCGACATTGTCTGCCTCTTGGAATGCATCGTTCCCGATAAGGCTGGTAGGGACCTGTCCGCTAAAACAGACCAGCGGCACGGAGTCCATGTAGGCATCCGCTAACGCTGTGATCACGTTCGTCATACCAGGTCCGGAGGTCACAAGGCAGACCCCGGCTTTACCGGTCGCCTTGGCATAGCCTTCCGCCATATGACCCGCTCCCTGCTCATGGCGAGTGAGGACTACCTCAATCTCCTTCTGCTGATGAAGCATGTCGAAAATCTTCAGAACGACACCACCGGGAAGCGCAAAAATTGTCTTGACGCCTTCCCGTTTGAGGCATTCGATGAGGATCTCAGCACCTGTGAGCTTCATGACAGAACCTCCATCCATACCACCGGTGAGAACCAGGCACAACCCCCACGTTCACTCAGAACGTTCTGAAAAATCAGGGAGAAATATGCCTAATCCTATCACCACGTATTTCCACCCGTCAATAGTAGGGCTGGTCTGGGAGCCTCCTTCCCTGACAGTCTAACTTCCGACATGATACCTTCCACACTGCTCCATCTCGTTGGCCATGAGTCTTGCCTCCATGAGCATGCCTGTCCGTGTGACCATCCTGTCTCGTGAAGACTGCCATCTCTGCGATGTCGTCTACCGAATTGCGATCCATCTCCAGTCAGAACTACACATCGAAACGTACAAGGTACATATCGAAGGCGACAGAGTCTTGACGGAGCGCTATGGGGCAAGGGTTCCAGTCGTCTTGCTCGACGAAGTCGAACACTTCGCAGGGAAAGTGACGGAAGGGGAACTACGTCGAGCGATAAAAAAAGCGCGATGGAGAAGACCTATAAGCCGGATTCTGTCCCGCCTGGGATATGGTCCCCTACGGGGGTGATCATTTCTCTGGGATTCGAGTTACCTCGAACCTCAAGCGACCTACCCGAAGACCTCGGCCGGGCCAGCCGGTTGCCGACTCTCTGAAGAAAGCCGACAGATGTCTTCCTATTTGGCCTTGCATCGGGCGACGCTTACCGTGCCGGTGATGTCGCCACCACCGCGGTGGGCTCTTACCCCACCGTTTCACCCTTACCTGATCCAAGGCAACCGGATTGGAATCCCGTCGCCTTGGCCATCGGCGGTTTGTTCTCTGTGGTGCTGGTGTCGGATCGCTCCGCCTGGGAGTTACCCAGCGCCTTGCCCATGAAGTCCGGACTTTCCTCTCAGAGCGTTACCGCTCCAAGCGATCACCCGGTCTTCCCCCTCGCGCCAGAATACTATAGGGCTGGCTGTCCGCGCTTTCAAGGGCTCACCACAAATGCCTTGACTTACTGCAGCGGCGGCAACAGCGCCGCAGGCACTGGCGGCTTGCTCTGGTAGATGGCCATGGCCTCCGGCATCCACTGTTTCAGCTGGGTAATGCGGGTCTCGTGACTTGGGTGCGTAGACATAAACTCTGACGGCGCGCCGCCGCCCGACAACTGCCCCATCCGTTCCCACAGTGCTACAGACTCTTGCGGGTCATAACCAGCGTCCGCCGCGAGCAGAATCCCGACATAATCCGCTTCTGATTCATGCTTTCGACTAAATGGCAGTAACACACCAACTTGCGCCCCCACACCTAGTGCCGCCATCGCCGCTTGCCCTAACATCCCGCCCCCGCCTGCCGCACCAGCTGCCGCGCCAAGGACCTGGAGCCCGGCATTCGTCAACTGGCCTTGGCTCATCCGTTCGGCACCGTGTCGGGCCAAGGCATGGACAACTTCATGCCCCATAACGGCGGCCAGTCCTGCTTCCGTCTTAGCCATAGAAAAGATACCGGTATACACCGCCATCTTACCGCCAGGCAGCGCAAAGGCGTTCGCCATCTTGTCATTCTTGATAACTATCACTTCCCACTGAAACTGCTGCGCCATCTCAGCATATTTCGATCGCTTCGCCGCCTCGATAATCCGAGCAGCGACCCGCTTGACCGGTTCGATCTCTCGGGGATCTTGCGACTGCCTGAGCTTGGGATCGCTCTTCACCTGGCTATACGCCTGTGCACCTAATTGCATCTCCTCGGATACCGAGGTCATCAACAGCTGTGACCGCCCAGTGTATGGATTCGTTTCGCACCCGGTGATCACCGTCACTCCGAGCCCCGCGACAACCAGCAGCACTCCGAGCGAGAACAACCTCCATGCCTGCATCGCACAGCCTCCTTGATGAATGACCCGCTGCCTACGATCTGAAAATTGACCGTCCGTTACGGCTCTGTTAGATTACCGCGCCTCTTTGAGAATCTCTACTATGGCCCCTTGCCTGTGACCTCGATAATGGAAAAGACGACGGTGGAGCGAATCGGCATCGATGAGTCCGGCAAAGGAGACTATTTTGGTCCTCTGGTCATCGCCGCCGTCTTCGTCGACGCCACCACACAGGGTGAACTCACCATCATGAATGTCAGGGACAGTAAGAAAATATCCGATGGCCGTATTCTCGACATGGCACCCGACATCCGGATGATTTGCCCCCACAGTATTATCGCAATCGGCCCGCAACGGTATAACGAATTGTATGTGAAGATCCGGAACCTGAACCGATTGCTGGCTTGGGGTCATGCCAAGGCCCTGGAAACTCTCCTGGACAAGGTCTCGTGCGGACGCGCAATCGCGGACCAGTTTGGCGACGAACGACTGATATTGAATGCCCTGCAGGAAAAAGGGCGAACAATCATATTAGAACAGCGCCATAAAGCCGAGTCCGATATCGCTGTGGCTGCGGCCTCCATCCTGGCCCGTGCAGAATTCCTCCTCCGACTGAAACGCCTTTCGGATGAGATCGGCACGACGTTGCCCAAAGGGGCATCACCCGCCGTCGAATTGGCGGGACGCATGATTGTGAAGAAATATGGAGAGGAACGATTAGGGTCCGTCGCGAAGCTGCACTTTAAAACGACCCAGGCGGTCCTTGGAAAAACAGATTAGACCGACTCGCCAATCTCAAGGATCGACGTCTTATCGAGATCAGGGCCTTGCGTGGATTCGACAGGAAGTTGTCCATCCCAGTACAGCATCCGACGGCAATAGGGACAGGTGTGGAGATCTTGCGAGCGTTTCACTTCTGAAATCAGTTGGGGAGGAAGCTGAAGACGGCATCCGGAACAGATCCCCTCTTTAATCTCAGCGAGCGGTTGATCCTTCCGAGCCGCTTTAATCGCATTATAGCGGCTGAGGAGCCCCTTCTCCACATGAGCCGAACGGACTTGTTGCTGCGCTTCGAGATCGGCCAACTCTGTTGAGAGCGTGTGCTCTAGTTCGTCGAGTACCTGCTTTTCCTGCGTAAAGGCCTTTCCGATGACGCTCAGTTTCTCTTGCGCCTCGCTTGCTATGCGCTGCATTTGCTCGATTTTCTCCATGCACAGCAAGATCTTCTCCTCAATGTCCCCTTTCTTCTTATTGGCGACCTCGATCTCGAAAAGATGAGCTTGATATTCCTTATTCGACTTCAACTCGGACAGCCGAGACTTCATCTTCTCAGTGTGCGCTTCATGCGCTGCTAGATCCTGTTCGTGCGACCGCCGTTCCTTGATGAAACTCTCCACGGAGGCGTTGGTTTGTTGATGTAGCTGCTGGGCTTCTCGCAGCGGGGCTTCAACCGCTTGGAGCCGCTCTGGGATTTTTCGGCGCTGGTCCTTGATCTCCGTGATGCGGAGATCCAACTTCTGCAGCTCGATAAGGGGGGAAAGATTCTGGTTCAACGCACTCCTATAGCTGCTGTTCAAAACAACGATCCTGACCTATGCATTCCCCGGCCGCGCTGGTGGGCCCACTAGGACTTGAACCTAGGACCAGCTGATTATGAGTCAGCCGCTCTAACCACCTGAGCTATGGGCCCGATCAGGCGGATGACTCTCTCGCGCCTGACCCGCAGACACGAACAGATAATTCTAGGCTGCCCAAGGAGCGGAGTCAAATCTCAAGGAACACTCCATGCGCATCACAGACTTTCCACGAAACTACGTAGCTTCTTGCTCCGACTCGGATGACGCAGCTTGCGTAAGGCCTTGGCTTCGATCTGCCGGATACGTTCGCGGGTCACTTCGAAATCCTGACCGACCTCTTCGAGGGTATGGTCGGTGGCTTCGCCGATACCGAACCGCTTCCGTAAGACTTTCTCTTCACGTGGCGTGAGTGTTTCCAATGCACTGTTGATCTGGCGCTGGAGATCATACCGGATCGCCGCCTCCAGAGGAGACACCGCCTTCTTGTCCTCAATAAAGTCGCCCAAATGACTGTCTTCTTCCTCACCGATCGGGGTCTCCAGAGAAATCGGTTCACGCGCAATCTTTAAGATCTTCCGCACTTTATCGAGTGGCAGATCCATGCGCTCGGCAATTTCTTCCGGCGTCGGTTCGCGCCCGAGTTTCTGGACCAGATGGCGGGAGGTTCGGATCAGCTTGTTGATCGTCTCAATCATGTGTACCGGAATTCGGATCGTCCGTGCTTGATCGGCGATCGCCCGGGTAATCGCCTGGCGGATCCACCAGGTGGCATAGGTACTGAACTTGTAGCCGCGCTTGTACTCAAACTTATCGACGGCCTTCATCAGCCCGATATTACCTTCCTGGATCAAGTCGAGGAACTGGAGACCGCGGTTCGTGTACTTCTTGGCGATACTGACGACGAGTCGAAGATTGGCCTCGACCAGCTCGGCTTTCCCGCGTTTGACCTTTTCCTCCGCCACGTCCAGATGCTTGACCGCATCTTTGATCTCCTCCGCAGACACGAGGGCCTCTTCGGTCTCGAGGAGTCGAATCCGGCTCCTCGCGGCCTGATAAATCTTTTTAATCTCGCTGAGGGCCTCCTCCGAGCAGCTCGTCTTACGTTTGACGGCGAGAAAGTCTTTCCGTTCACGACAGAGCTTCTTGAGGGCCTCGGCACCAGCCTCACCACTGATTCCAATCCGCCGTTGGCAACTGACGATCTCGCGCTCCGCCGTCCGGATCTGAATCGCCAGTTCCCGCACACGCTGCACCATCCGATCCTTCAGCACGCCATGCAGGTTGACGGACTCCATCTTTTCCACAACCTGATCGCGAATCGTATCAATCTGCTTCTTAATCTTCTTCTGTTTCGTGGGATCACTGTTGGCATGTCGGGCAACTTCATAGAGACTCTTGAGTGAGGTTGAAATTTTCCGGACGGAGTTCAGCCCTTCAAGCGTCTTAACTCGAAGCTCTTCATAGTCCCGCTGGATTTGTTCTTCCTCGAACTCCTCCTCGGTCTCGACGATCGGAACGATCTCACGCACATCGATGGTCCCGCTCTTGAGTTGATCGTACAGTGCGAGGACAAACTCAATCGTCATCGGCATCCCATAGATGACCGAGGCAATGTCCTTCTTTCCCTCTTCAATGCGTTTCGCGATCTCGATTTCTCCCTCACGACTCAACAGCGCCACACTTCCCATCTCTTTGAGATAGAGTCGGACCGGATCGTCAGTCCGGCTGAGCGCGCCGGGAGTTAAATCGATCTCCTTTTCTTCTTTTTCTTCCTTCTCTTCCTTCTCTTCCTTCTCATTCTCCTCTCCGGTACCAGCACCGGCTTCGACCTCTGCTTCCTCGGTTTCCTCACTTGCATCCTCAGTGTCTCGGGCTTTCCTGATCCGTTCCCCCTCAGGCGCATCGACAATCTCGATGTCCATTTCGCCGAACATCGTCATGATGCTGCCGAACTGCTCGGAGGACACCACTTCCGCTGGCAACGTGCTATTTAGCTCGTCGTACGTCAAAAAGCCCTTCTCTTTCCCCATCAAGATCAGCTTCTTCACTTCGCCGAGCAACGCTGGTTTCGCCATGACTACTCCTTCACTACGGACAATATCCCGGTGGAAGGCCGACCGGCCTTGTGCATTCTCAATTCATTCACTTGTGCGTTCAGTATCCGCGCATCCTCCTCACGGCCTTCCCGTTCGGCGGACTTGAGTCGCACGATCAGATCTCGAAACACGGCCTCGGCCCGCTTCCGATCCAACGTATCTAAACAACCCGCGACGTGGGCCTCTACGTCGTCGAAATGATCTTCCCGCATGGACAATTCAGTCGCCAGCGACCCGCAATCAGGATGATCAACCACCACATCCAGCAACAACCTGAGCCCGATTCGGCCGTCTCGATCAAGGTGATTCAGTGCTGCCTCAACGAGGAACCGACAGGCTGGAACGGAAAAGGCCTCGGGCCGCAGTCGTTGCACATCGGCGGGCGTCAGGTGCCCATGCAGCAGCAAATACACCAGGTCCCGCTCTTCACTTACACCCTTGAACGTCGCCGGTATGGGGCGGGCCGATTGCGGGGCCGCCGGTCGACGTCCCTCCGACTGTACCAACGCCGGATAACGATCGATCAATCGTTGCTGGCTAATTCCCAGCCGTTCGGCTACTACGCGAATCCGCTCCTCTCGTTCGATCGGATGTTCGCTCTTTTGCAGGATCCGCAACACATCGTCCACGCTGCGGATCCGTCCTTCGATCGTACCGGACTCCGACGTGCTCAAACAATGCTCGAGGGAAAAATCCAAAAGGCTGGGAGACCGCTCTTCCAACTGGGCGAAGGCCTCCGGCCCTTCCTTCCGCACATAAGTATCGGGGTCCTCTCCCGCCGGTAACGTGACGACTTTCACGCCGAGCCCGCTGTTCACAAACAGATCGAGCCCTCGCAGTGCTGCACGAACCCCGGCCTGATCCGGATCGAACAACAGCACGACCTTCGAGGCAAACCGTCTCAACACCTGAATATGCTCCGCCGTCAATGCGGTCCCCAGCGTCGCAACTGTATGGGTCAGTCCGGCTTGATGAAGCGCGACCGCATCAAAATACCCTTCCACCACGATCACGGTCTTCAGCCGAGCTACCGCTTCCCGCGCAAGATCCAACGCGTAGAGCGTCTGCCCCTTCTTGAACAAGGAAGTATCCGGCGAATTCAGGTACTTCGGAGTTCCCTCGCCGAGGATACGCCCTCCAAAACCGACAACCCGCTTACGCAGATCCGTAATGGGAAACATCACGCGGGCGCGAAAACGGTCGTAGAATCCCGTCGCACCCTGCTCTCGCGCAACCGTCAGCCCAGCCATCGCCAACTCGGCTGCAGTGAACCCTTGCTTCATCAGGGCTTTGCTCAATCCATCCCATTCGTTCGGCGCAAACCCGACGGCAAACCGCTCCAGCGTCGCATCGGTCATGCCTCGCCCTACCAGATAAGCGCGGGCGTCTTCTCCAAGCTTGGGATCGTTGAGATTTTGCCTGAACCACCCCACCACCGCCTGATTTAAGGACTCAACCCGGGCGGTCTGCGCGGCAAGGGGGCCGGACTGACCGGCGGCTTCCTGCACTTCGATCCCGATTTTTCGACCGAGATCGCGCACCACTTCGGGAAAACTTGACCCGGTAATTCGAGTCAAAAACGTGAACACATTGCCGCCTGTCTGGCAGCCAAAACAGTGAAAAATCTGCTTGGAAGAATTAACGGTAAACGAAGGGGATTTTTCCTGGTGAAACGGACACAGCCCCTTGAGATTCTGGCCTGCTCTGGTCAAGCTCACATGGTGGCCGACCACCTCGGCGATATCAACCCGATCCCTGATTTGGTTGATGATATCGTCAGAAATCAGGCCTCGCCCCACGAGAGTTCAAGCTCCTACCTACCGTCCCACCAGACCGGGCGGATCGTCTACTAAGTTGTCGGAATAATTGACCGAGCAGGGTAACAGACGGAAACAAACGCTGTCAATCTGACCTAACGCTGCTCTAGCTCATAGATAAAACGACCAGCGCTTCGGGAAAGAGATCATTTGAGGTGGAAAAACGAGTCGCGGGAGCCCTATCAAAGAGAGTAAAGCCACCACTTAAGATCCACCAACGCTCCGATGTAGTCGTCGTTTTCACAGCATCACTTGCCTGAGCCCTGTTGACTCATGTTCCACGCGCTTTCACCACACTGAGAGTACGCATCATCCAACTTTCCGTCCTGCTCAGAACTTCGCAACTCATACTTGCCGATGATTTCTTTAAACTCGCCGGTTCGATCCTGGGATAATGCTCGCGCCTCTCGTGCCAATAGTAAGCCAAGGTACGTCGGATGCGCGTCCGAGCGAAACTCTCTTAAACTGTCCTTTGCGTTCTTTAGATCGTTATCTCAGGCCTCTAAATGAGTACCAATCGTCCTAGGCTGAGCGACTGCTTTTAGTTCTATAATCGCTACTGGCAACATAAAGAACTTCTCCTGCTCCCGTTCGAATATTGCGATACCCACCTTCTCCCTTGTTTTCTCCCCCGTGAAAGTCTTCTCTCGTGCGATCGCGAACCATCCCTGTTAGGGCACTGCACCATTGCAGTCGTACTTCGATAACTCCCACATCCCCGATGAAACTATCTGGCTAAAATCCGTCATTCCTGACACCCAGATTGACTTTTTCTAGCCTGACACGATGTTCAAAAAGCCCGTCCAGCAAGGCCGTAGGGAGTGAGGACCCCGAGGCGTATGCGGGCAGGGTACGTTGAGGGGTTCGAATGACTGAGAACGAAGCTGGCGGGCTTTTTGAACATCGCATTCAGCCGGGAGGCCAAGCGAGATGGCGCCCGCCCAAGACATGGAGATGAAGATGAAACACGCTCTGGCCGCCATGCAGACCAGTATTGACGACGAAGCGGTACCCGGCATCGGCAATCCCCTTCTGTGTTGCGATCGTATTGCCGGCCAGCATCAGACGCCCGAGTAGTTCGACATCAGAATCTTGAAGCTCTGCAATCGAGGCCACATGTTTTCGGGGGATGACAAGCGTATGCGTCGGAGCCTGTGGATTGATATCGTCGAACGCAACCAGCATGTCGTCCTCGTAGACGAGCGCTACGGGAATGGTTTTCGCGACGATGTTACAAAAGAGGCACTCGCTCATGGCGTGGTTCCTTTTCTCAAGCCAGACTTCCCGAACCGCGTCGCCAATTCCTGATAGACCTCTTGAAGTGTGATGCCGTGATACCCCAGCGCCACCAAGGTATGGAACAGCAGATCCGCCGTTTCGTGAACGATCTCGTCTTTCTTCCCACCCTTCCCTGCAATCGCCACCTCGCCGGCTTCCTCAACGACTTTCTTCAGGATACGATCCACACCACCTTCCAGCAGTGTGGACGTGTAGGACTCACTCGAGGGCTGACGCTTCCGTTCTTGGATCATCTGGTAGAGCCGTTCGAAAATTCCGCCCCAGGACTCGGGCGTCTTCGTCTCTGGCGAGTCCAGACGGGAAAAGAAACAGGCCCGCTCCCCCGTATGGCACGTCGGGCCGACCGGCTCAACCTTCACGAGAAGGGCATCACCGTCACAATCTAGAAACAGGTCTTTGAGCTGCAGCTTGTGACCGGAGGTCTCACCCTTTTCCCATAGCGTCTGACGCGAACGGCTCCAGAAGTGCACGGACTTCGTCTCAACGGTCTTCTGCAGTGCCTCCTGGTTCATGAAAGCTACCATCAGGACCGTGCCATCCCGCCAATCCTGCACAACTGCCGGAATTAGCCCCTGCGCATCGAATTTCAATCGCCCCACATCCATTATCGAACCGCCACTCCCTTCTGTCGAAGATAGGCTTTCGCCTCCGGAATCGTGTGAGTCCGGAAGTGAAAAATAGACGCGGCCAGCACCGCATCGGCCTTGCCCCTGACGAATCCGTCATAGAGATGGGCCAAACTCCCCACGCCGCCTGACGCAATCACCGGAATCGACACAGCCTCCGACACGGTGGCCGTCAACGCGAGGTCATAGCCCTGCCGTTGCCCATCTTGATCCATGCTTGTGAGCAATATCTCACCGGCCCCGTACTGCACCATCGTCTTCGCCCATTCGACGACGTCAAGACCGGTCGACTTGCGGCCGCCATGGGTGAACACTTCCCACCCTGCCGTCGGCGCAGCGCGGCGCTTGGCGTCGATCGCCACGACGATACATTGCGTCCCAAACCTCTCCGCCGCTTCCTTCACAAATTCAGGCCGTTGGACTGCCGCCGTATTGATGCTCACTTTATCCGCGCCCGCATTCAACAGCGCCCGGATGTCCTCGAGCGTTCTCACGCCCCCACCGACGGTCAGCGGCATGAACACCCGCGCCGCCGTCTGCTCAACCACGTCAATGATGGTCTTTCGATTTTCATGAGAAGCGGTGATGTCCAGAAAACAGAGTTCATCCGCTCCTTCTCGATCATAGACCGTGGCCACTTCGACCGGATCTCCTGCGTCGCGCAAATTCACAAAGCTCACGCCTTTAACGACACGACCGTCCTTAACATCGAGGCAGGGAATAATACGTTTGGTCAACATGAGAACACGTGAAGCGTGAAACGTGAAACGTGAAACGAATATGTCAGCAAAGAATTCATCACGCCTCACCGAGGGCTGCCAGAGCAGCCCGATAATCTAGCTTTCCATCGTACAATGCCTTCCCCACGATCGCACCTTCAACCCGTGGACCGAGTGCCTGCACAGCCCGCAAGTCTTCGACGCGCGAAATCCCACCGGAAGCGATCACGGGGAAAGACGACAACTCAACCACCTCCCGCAACGCCACCAGATTTGGCCCGCCCAACATACCATCGCGGGAAATGTCCGTATAGATCACGGCACCCAAGGCATAGGCTGCCAGTTCTTTGAGCAGATCGATCGCCTTCGTCTCCGATACCGCCGTCCACCCTTTGACTGCCACCTTCCCATCCCGCGCATCCAGTCCCAACAGAATCTGGCGAGGAAACTCTAGACAGGCTTTTTCCAAGAAAGACCGATCGGTCACTGCCGCAGTGCCGAGCACGACCCTGCTCACACCAGCCCCGAGATAGCGCCGCACCGTCTCGATCGACCGGATCCCCCCCCCGACCTGCACCTTCACGCTCACGGTGCGAATGATCGCTTCGATCTGGAGAAGATTGCGTGGCTCCCCCTCTACGGCTCCATTCAGATCCACCACATGGATCAGCGTCGCCCCCCCTTGTTGCCACTGTTTCGCAATAGCCGGCACGTCATCGGAATAGACCGTCTCGGCCGCCATGTCGCCCTGACACAACCGCACGCAGCGGCCATCTTTCAAATCAATCGCAGGAATAACGAGCATTCAATAACCGTCCCTTGCTAGCGTTCCCCTACCGTTCCAAACGGAAATTCGAGGAGCATATGTTCAACCCCGTAGATCGCCAACTCCTCCGCCGTGACAAACACTCCATGCCGCTGAATAAATCCCATAACGTCTTCCGTCAGCGGCCGCTGCCTCTCGTAATAATTCCCTTCCCACAGAACTTGTCCGTCAGCCGCGACGACCTTGGCTTCAAAACCTACCGTTGCTGGGGGATTAGCGCCAAAGCGACCACCCACCCGTTCCTGGTACACCGACACTTGACCAGTCAACGTGGCATCCACCTTGAGCTGTTTTGCCGCCGCCGGTGACCGACCGGCGGAAGATTGAGGTGTCACTGAAGACGCCAGTGCGTTCGCTGCCTCACTCGGCGCCAGCACCGTCACGCCCTGCCTTGTCCTCAATTTGCTCCACAGTAACTGCGTGATGGTGGCCCCCGCGCTGGCCGGCACTGTGACTGTTTGCCGGAGAGCCTGCTCGGTATTCGTCGGCACCGCTATTGCTATATCAGACCCGCGAGCCCCCGACGGCACCAAGAAGGTCTGGTCGACGACGTCCCTCACCTGCGGCGTCGCAAGCGTGGTGAACGGGACCAGCGCAATGGTGCGAATCCGGTAGTGCGGCAATTCCGCGGACGATTTCGTGGTCACTTTCGATCCGCTGCAGCCGACTACGGCTAGCACGAGAACCATCAGCGTGAGCGCGTGAGGCGTCAGCCGTATGGCAACGGTTCGCTGGTTTCGCATTACAATCACCTCACCCCTTACATCTAACTCCTGACGGCTACGCATGCCAGGATCCAAAATTTTTAATTAACCGTAACCCGACGGTCTGACTTTTTTCGGGATGAAACTGACAGGCCACCACATTGCCCCGCCAGATACTCGACACAAACGTCGTCCCGTAGTCTGTCGTGGTTGCCACAACGGTCTTGTCAGAGGGGTCGACATAGAACGAATGCACAAAATACCAGTACGCCCCGTTGGGAACCCCTTCGAACAGGGGGCAGGGCCGCTCAATCGTGACGTTGTTCCAACCCATGTGCGGCACTTTCAGCCCCTGGGTGGCAGGAAATCTTCTGACCTTACCGGAAATAATACCGAGCCCCTTATGGGTCCCGAACTCCTCACTTTCCTCAAACAACAATTGGAGCCCCAAACAGATTCCCAGAAATGGTTTTCCCGATTGAATCGCCGTGCGAATCGGTTCCGCCAGCCCGTAACGTTCAACATTGGCCATGCAATCGCCAAAGGCACCGACACCAGGCAACACCACATGGCTCGCATTCCCGATCACACGCGGCTCACGCGTAATCACCGCCTGATGCCCCACCGCCTCAAAGGCCTTGGAGACACTGCGGAGGTTGCCCATGCCGTAGTCGATGATCGCAATCATATCCGTTTTCTAGCAGGATGCTGAAAAAGTCGCCCTTCTCACCCGCCCAACCCAGGCGCGCCGAGACGCGCATTTTCCCAAGCATCGTTCTCGGCTCATCGAATTCCTCAACGGGGACCCGGCCGCCTCACCGACTCGGCGGCGCGCACAGACATGGTGCTCCTTATTCGTCGCACCGTGCGCCCCAGAGGGCACGCCTCGGGCCTTCACTCGCTGCGGCCTTGCTGGACAGCCTTTTTGAGCATCCTGCTGACGCCTACTCCTACTGTGCCACAGATGTGAGCCATCGAAACTCTAACCAACTGATATAATTTTTCCGCAACCTGCTAGAGACGAGAGGGAAGACTCCCTAATTCCGCTCATGCCTCTCCCTCCATGCCTGGCCGTAAGGTCGTAACAATACCGCAACTGGAGCCGCCCTGCTACTCCTCAATTATATGAACCCCTACCCTGAGTATTCTTCCCCATTCCTTGACCGAGCAGCGATGTCTGGATAAGGTTGCCGAGGAACTATTCACGGGAAATTCATGCTGAAACAACTGTTGATAATCTTGGACTGAGCTCCACTGTACTCCTCCTCTCTTTTCATGGAGATACAAGAAGGAGTCTATAAGTTTACGCTCATCGGGCTGGCTGGTGAAGACCGGCAAAATGTCGAACGGGAGAAGAGCGACTTCTTGCGCCTTGAGGACATCAAAGTCGGAAGCGGTTCCATCGCCGCCTGGGATCAAAAAGTCGGTGCCAGGATCGAGATCCGCTATGCCGACGGTACATTCGTTTATCGAGGCGATGTTCTTGTCTATGTTGGATTGCTCGGAAGTAACGACAGCCCGACGATCCAAATCTGGCGACTGTACGAGACCCCAAAAAGAAAGGGCTGCCCGCCCGATTGCGATCAGCCCAATCTCGCACACTTCGTTGAGATCTATCTCGCCTTACAACAGCCCCTTGGTCGAAAGCACCTTCCCAGCCAACCGCTCCTCCAGCATCGTCGCCTGATCAAGGGCTTTGGCTAGCGCCTTGAAGATGGCTTCCATGATGTGGTGCGGGTTGCGGCCATACATGAGATTCACGTGGAGATTCAAGCCACCGTGGGTGACGAATGCCTGGAAGAAGTCTTCGAACAGGCCGAGGTCGAACGCCTTGATCTTCCGATCCGGGAGCGCGACATTATAGACGAGATAGGGCCGGCCACTGAGATCCACAGTCACCTGCGCCAGCGTTTCGTCGAGCGGCGCCGAGGCGAACCCGAATCGCTTGATTCCCGCCTTTTCGCCCAAGGCTTGATGTAAGGCTTTGCCCATGACAATGCCGACATCTTCGACCGTGTGGTGCTCATCGATATCGATATCGCCTTTGGCCTGGACCGTCAGGTCGAAGAAGCCGTGCTTGGACAGGAGCTCCAGCATATGATCGAAGAAACGAATCCCTGTGTCGATCTTCCCTTGCCCACTGCCGTCCAGCGTCCATTCGACATGGATATCAGTCTCTTTGGTCGCGCGATGTATCGATGCCTGCCGTGCTGCCGATCCATTTTTCTTCATGAAAACCTGCTCTGGGCTGATTTCGCGTGGGCATCGAACCCTTCGATATGCGCTAATCGAACGATATGATCTTTCACCTTGCTCAACTCCTCACGCGTATAGTGCACGATGTTGCTCACTTTAATGTAATCGTGGACGGACAAGGCCGAAAAGAAACGAGCTGAGCCACCGGTCGGCAAGACATGATTCGGGCCGGCGACGTAATCTGCAACTGATGGGGGGGTATACCGACCCAAGAAGAGTGCCCCCGCATGTCGAACTTTCTCTATATAATCAAACGGCTCATCGACCGATAACGTCAAATGTTCCGGGGCAATCTGGTTGGCCACATCAATAGCCTCATCCATCGTAGTGACTACGAAAGCCACCGAATGTCGCGCGATGGACTTCGCCGCGATCTTTTCCCGTTGCAACCCCTTCAACTGGCTGCCGATGAGTTGCACCACGTCCTTCGCCAACTGGGCCGATGTGGTGACGAGGTAGACCTGCGCATCTTCGTCATGCTCCGCTTCACAGAGAAGATCAGCCGCGACATGGGCCGGCTTGGCGTCGCCATCTGCGACGACGAGTAGTTCGCTCGGGCCTGCCACCATGTCGATCCCGACCGTGCCATAGAGAAGCCGCTTGGCCGTCGCGACATAAATATTGCCGGGGCCCACGATTTTGTCGACGCGTTGGATCGTCTTTGTCCCATAGGCCATCGCCCCGACGGCTTGTACGCCCCCGATGCGATAGATCTCCGTGACGCCGGCGATGTCGGCTGCGACCAACAAATAGGGATTGATCGGGCCTTTTTGTGGCGGCGTACACATCACCACACGGGAGACGCCCGCGACCTTGGCCGGAATCGCGCACATCAATACCGACGAGGGATAGACGGCCTTGCCACCCGGCACATAGACGCCGACCGCATCGATCGGCGTGACCACCTGCCCCAGGGTCGCTTCGTTGTCCTGATACATCCAGGTCTTCATGCGCTGGCGTTCGTGGAACGACGTGATCCGCTGGGCTGCAAACCGGAGTGCGTCGCCCTCGGCTTTCCGGATGTGGAAGTAGGCCTCTTTGATTTCTTCGGGGGTGACGCGTAACGCCGTGTCTTTCATGGAGACGCGGTCGAACTGTTTCGTATAACGGAGAACGGCCTTGTCGCCGCCCCGTTCCACGGCTTGCAAAATCGACTTGACCGTTTTCTCGACGGCAGCCCCTTGCACGCGGGCACGCGACGCCACTTTCTTGAGTGCGGGGAGAAAGGCTCGTTCGGTGGAGGCCACAATCTTCATTTGCGCGTCCGTCTGACCGTTCGACGTGCCCCGCGCGAGGACTTGCGCGGAACGGATGCTCGTGACCCGGTTGGTGTACCGCTGACGGCCCGGAGCCGTTTGATCAGCTCTGTGACCACCGCATGCTTCAGCTTCAAACTCGCTCGATTGACGACCAGCCGGGCCGTGGATTGCGCGATGCAATCCACCTCGACGAGGTTATGCGCCTTCAGCGTGTTCCCCGTCTCAACCAGGTCGACGATCCGATCGGCCAGACCGACCAAAGGCGCCAACTCAATCGACCCGTACAACTTGACGATTTCGACCGGCACGCCGCGCTGATTGAAATACCGCTCGGTGATCTTCGGATATTTTGTCGCTACCCGAATTTTCGAGGACAGCCGGTCGCGTGAGGCCTGCCCCTTGAGCGCAGCGACGGCGATTCTACACGCTCCGAACCCTAAATCCAATGGCTCATATACGTCGCTGTCCTGCTCCATCAAAACGTCTTTTCCGACAATCCCAACATCCGCCGCGCCATATTCGACATAGGTCGGCACATCGGTCGGCCGCACAATCAGGAAGGTCATGCCGATCTCCGGACAGGGGAACACCAGCCGGCGACTCTCGGTGGAGAGGCTACCCAGTGCATATCCCGCTCGGCGAAAGACGTCCAGCGTGAGATCCAGCATTTTCCCCTTCGACAAGGCAATCGTCAGCATGATGTCAACGAGTCTCGGCCGGAGCCGCCTCTCCTTTGTGACGGGCGATCGTCGCACCCAACCCACGCAGCTTCTCTTCCATCCGCTCATAGCCACGATCCAGATGGTAGACCCGGAGTATCTCCGTCGTGCCTTCCGCCGCTAGCCCAGCCAAGACCAATCCTGCGCTCGCACGAAGATCGGACGCCATCACCGGGGCCCCGGCCAATCTGGTCGGTCCAGTCACCACCGCCTGATTGCCCTCGACCTTAATCTCAGCACCCATCCGTCGCAACTCCTCGACGTGCATGAAACGACTCTCGAACACCGTTTCCGTAATCACACTCGTACCCTCAGCGGCCGTCATCAAGGCCACCATCTGCGCCTGCATGTCGGTAGGAAACCCGGGATACGGCAACGTCCGAATGTCGATCCCTTTAAGCCGCGATGCCGCATTGAGGTGAATCCGTTCCTTCTCCACCTGTATCTCAACACCGGCTTCCCGCAACTTCATCAGCAGTGCATCCAAGTGATTCGGCCGGCATCGATTGAGCGTCACCGTTCCCCGTGTAATGGCCCCGGCCACGAGATACGTTCCTGTTTCGATGCGATCTGGAATGACGTCGTGATCACTCCCGTGCAACTCACGGACACCTTCGATCGTGATGACATCCGACCCGGCACCGGCGATGCGAGCCCCTCGCTTCACGAGAAAGTTCGCAAGGTCCACGATTTCCGGTTCCTTCGCGGCATTTTCAATGACCGTAGTTCCCTGAGCGAGCGACGCGGCCATCATCAAATTTTCTGTTCCGGTGACGGTCGGCATGTCGCAGTAAATATGTGCGCCCGTCAGCCGCTTCGCCTTGGCGTGAATATACCCGTGTTCCATCGAAACTTCCGCACCCATTTTGGCAAGTCCGGCAAGATGGAGATTGACCGGTCGTGACCCAATCGCGCAGCCACCGGGCATCGACACCGTGGCTTCTCCCCATCTTGCCAACAGCGGCCCTAACACGAGCACAGAGGCCCGCATGGTCTTCACAAGATCGTACGGAGCCTGGGTCGACGTGATCACCTCGGCGTTAATAACCGCATGATTCCCCTCATGGTGAACCTTTGCGCCCAAGATGCCCAACAGCTTGCCCATGGTGACGACATCCACCACGCGAGGGACGTTGGTAAGCACGCACTCGCCGCCGCCAAGAATGGTCGAGGCTAAGATCGGCAACGTGGCATTCTTCGCCCCGCTGATCTCGACCTCTCCTCGAAGCGGCACCCCGCCAGTGATGACAACGCGATCCATTGTCCCTGCCCCTACGTTCCTACCCGCTCCACAATTACTACACGTTCAAGCCCTGCCGCGTCATAGACCAGCCGGTGAAATCTGTACCCGGATATCTGGTCGACAAGCCGCCTCATCGCACGAGCCTGGCCGGCACCAATTTCCATGATCAGTGCGCCGCCTGGAGACAGGTATCGACCAGATTCTTGTAATAACCGTTCGTGCAATTCCGTCCCCCGAGGCCCTGCCACCAGCGCACCTCTAGGTTCGAACAGCCGCACTTCCGGCTGAAGCATCGCCCAATCGGCCTCCGCAATATAGGGAGGATTCGAGACGATGACATCAATATGGCCTTCCAACTCCTGCTTCGCCAATGGCCCCAGCAAGTCACCTTCCAACCATGTGATGCGCTCGCATACCCCATGACGGGTGGCATTCTTCCTGGCGACGTCGAGTGAGGGGTTCGATAGATCGGTCGCGATCACCCGCGCACGAGGTCGCAGGCGCGCAATTGCCACGGCAATGCATCCAGATCCCGTGCAGACATCAACGATGGTGGCCTGTCGCTCGACGGAAATCCGTTGCGCGACATACTCCACCAGCAACTCGGTCTCCGGCCTCGGGATGAGCACCGCCGGGTTCACCGCAAACCCCAACCCACAAAAATCCTGAGTCCCCAGAATATATTGCAAGGGCTCACGACTAACCCGCCGCTCGACCAGCCCTCTCACAGCCACCAGCTCGTCGTGAGACAGCAGTCGGTCTCGATCGGCGACAACATGGTGTACGGGAAGGCTGAGCACGTGCTCCACTATCCAAAACGCTTCCTGCCCCGCACTCTCGATGCCGGCCTGTTCCAACAGCCGTTGCGCCTCAGCGATTATCTCACCAAGCGTTATCTGGCCTGCTGACTGAGGAATCGGGGCAACCGCATCCATAATTAAGCAGCTCCCACTTCTTGCTGACGCTGCGCCTTCAGAGCCTGGACCAGTTCGTCGAGGTCTCCTTCAAGCACCTGTTCCAACTTATGTAAGGTCACCCCGACGCGATGATCTGTCACACGATTCTGCGGGAAGTTGTAGGTGCGAATCTTCTCGCTTCGCTCGCCCGTGCCCACCTGAGCCTTGCGATTCTGCGCGATTTCCGCTTCATGCCTCTCCCGCTCCGCCTCGACGATTCTGGCCCGCAGGGTCCGCATCGCCTTGTTGCGATTTTTCAGCTGCGACCGTTCGTCCTGACAACTCACCACCACACCGGTCGGAACATGGGTGATCCGGACCGCCGATTTTGTCGTATTGACACTCTGGCCTCCGGCACCGGATGAACAAAAGGTGTCAATCCGGAGATCCATGGGATCGATCTGAACATCCACCTCGTCCACCTCAGGCATGACCGCAACGGTGACGGTCGAGGTATGGATCCGACCGCTGGCCTCGGTAACGGGGACCCGTTGCACACGATGGACCCCGGCCTCGAACTTGAAATGGCTGTAGGCACCCTTGCCTTCTATAAGCGCGACGACCCCCTTGTAGCCCCCGCCCCCGGTTTCTGTGGCTTCGACCACATCGACCTTAAAACCTTTGACCTCTGCGTACTTGCTATACATCCGGAATAACGCGCCGGCAAAAAGCGCCGCCTCATCACCACCGGTCCCGGCGCGGACTTCGAGGAGCAGGCTCTTCTCGTCTCGCGGGTCTTTGGGAATGAGCAACTCTTGAGCCTGCTGTTCGATCTCGCGCTTCTGGCGTTCGAGCGTAGCACTCTCCTCCGTCGCCATCTTATGCAACTCGATCCCGGCCCTGGGGTCTGCAAGAAATTGAGCGGCTTCTTCCAACTGCCTTGCGTTGGCTCGATAGATTTCAAGAAGCTTGGCTGCCGGTTCGATATCCGTCCGCTCCTTGTTTACTTTGTGTAGCTGCGAAGGCTGGCTCATCATAGACGGGTCCATGAGCTGATTCGTCAACTCATCATAGCGGGTTGCCAGCGCTTCCCATTTCTTCAGTAAAGCTGCTTCCATAGCCCCGTTTCCCTCAGACCCCCACTCAGCCCTTGGCGCACAAACACAAAGGGACCCTGCCCCTCAGCGAAGCAGGGTCCCTCGTATGGCCTCTTCTTAAGCTACTTTTCTTTCTTCGCGTACTTCTTCTTGAACCGTTCAACACGCCCTTCGGTATCAATGATTTTCTGCGTCCCCGTAAAAAACGGATGGCAGTTTGAACAAATATCGACATTGATATCGCCGCCCGTCGATCGGGTCTTATATTTGTTGCCGCAGGCGCAATGCACCCCGACTTCCCGATACACGGGATGAATACCCTTCTTCATAATTCCCACTCCCCTGACATCACAATCATCGGCCTTCGCCTATTCGAAGGCCCGCTAATGTACCCCGTCTCAGCGACCAGATACAAGTTGGATGTTATCGATTCATCGACTGCAAAAATTCCTGATTGGTTTTGGTGCCATGCAGCTTGTCCATCAGAAACTCCATGGCTTCCATCGTTCCAAGCGGACTCAACACCTTGCGCAAAATCCACATCTTGTTGAGACGATCCTTGTCCACCAACAATTCTTCTTTTCTCGTTCCAGACTGACTGATATCGATAGCCGGGAAAAGCCGCTTGTCAGCCAGACGGCGATCGAGATGAACTTCCATGTTGCCGGTCCCTTTGAACTCTTCAAAAATAACATCATCCATCCGGCTACCGGTGTCAACTAGAGCAGTCGCCATGATCGTGAGACTGCCGCCATTTTCGATGTTGCGGGCTGCCCCAAAAAATCGTTTCGGCCGCTGGAGCGCGTTCGAGTCCAATCCCCCAGACAACACCTTGCCGCTTGGCGGCGCAATGGTATTGTAGGCACGCGCCAGGCGAGTGATGCTGTCCAGCAGTACGACGACATCTTTCTTATGTTCGACCAGTCGCTTTGCCTTTTCGAGCACCATTTCAGCCACCTGAGCATGGCGCTGGGCCGGCTCATCGAAGGTGGAGCTGATGACTTCGGCCTTCACCTGCCGTTGCCAGTCAGTGACTTCTTCCGGCCGCTCGTCGATGAGCAGCACGATCAAAGTCACTTCCTTATGGTTTTTAAGAATGGCCCGAGCGATGGCCTGCAGCAACATCGTTTTACCGGTTCGAGGAGCCGCGACAATCAACCCACGCTGGCCTTTGCCGATCGGGGTGGTGAGATCCATCACGCGGGTACAATATTCTTCACGGTCAAACTCGAGGACCAGACGCTCTTCCGGATAGAGAGGCGTCAAGTTATCGAAGAGAATCTTGTCGCGAGATACCTCGGGATCTTCGTAATTGACCTTCTCGACCTTGAGCAACGCGAAATACCGCTCACTCTCCTTCGGCGGTCGGATCTGCCCGGACACAATATCGCCGGTACGCAGATTGAAACGCCGGATTTGAGAGGGTGAGATGTAGATGTCGTCGGGACCGGGGAGATAGTTCGAATCGGGTGCGCGCAGAAATCCGAACCCATCAGGGAGCGTTTCGAGCACGCCTTCGCCGAAAACCACGCCGTTGTTTGCAGTCTGCGCCTGCAGGATCGCAAAGATCAATTCCTGCTTCCGCAGATTGGGAGCACCATCGATCTTCAGATCGCGCGCAACCTCATTGAGATCGGCGATGGACTTCTGCTTCAGCTCAGCCAGATGCATAACCTCCCCCTTCGTTTGTGTCATGAGTATCCTCTCAAGCCCTCCGCTGCATCGTTATCAGCAGCGATCGCACATGGTGAACCATGGGAAATTGTCGACTGACTGAACGGTATAGTAAATGGTAACGCGTTGATGATTGTGTCGTGTATATCAGATAAAAGAGGGTGATCCGTGAGGGACTTACCTGTTTTCGCTCGTGGCTATCAGGGGACGACTCTGTCTCATGGTTGAGGATATTGTTGAAGGCGGGAATTCATGCCTAGCTGACTCGCCTCTATTACCTGAGCAAATTGTGGCTTGTGTCGAGATACGCCCCGGAAGTCTTGTGTGTGTGGAGATAACTTTGAGACGAACTGAGATAGTGAGTGAATAATAACGCGAGCGCGGTTCCTTGTCAACTAGGATATCTCTTTTTCCGCTACCCCCTTACGCGCTGAGCCCGTCGAGCCGACCCCGGCGCTTCTTGACAACAGCATTGCTCTGACGCCTGAGGTTGCAGCGCAAAAGAATGGTGTGCTAAATGAGGGGCTTCGCGGGAGCACACCATGGCACACGACGACGAACACGGACAGCACGAGCGAATATTTACATTATCCGAGGCCAATCACCTCATCCCCCAGCTCAATTCCAAATTGACATCGATTCAGCAAGCCAAGGCCGTGTTGGCCCGCACGAAAGAAGAGATCAAAAAAGCCAGCGCCCAGGCCGAATATGGCGGGGGCAGTACCGTTGGACATCTCTACATCTCAGGTCTTCAACAAGTCAGTACGAATCTTCAGGCGATTCAGGAACTCGGTATCCTGGTGAAGGACCTGGATCTCGGCCTCTGTGACTTTCCCCATCTTCGTGACGGCCGAGTAGTCTACCTCTGCTGGAAGCTCGGAGAACAAGAAGTTCGCTGGTGGCATGAAACGACCACCGGCTATAAAGATCGTTGCCCGCTAGAGGACCTAGCCTGATGTCAGAACTTTAAGCCTCAACTCTCGACACATTTATGAAATTTGTCATTCTCGGATTTGACGGTCCCGACGGAGAGGCCAAGCGAAAAATCTATCGCTCGGCACATCTCGCCAATATGGAACCCCTCAATGCCCAAGGCCGGGTCGTGCTAGCAGGTCCGCTCACGGATAAAACAGGAAGTCTTATCGTCATCGAAGCGGACTCGCTGGAAGACGCGCAACGTTTCGCTCGCGAAGACCCCTATACCGTCCACGGTATCTTTGAACGAGTCGAAGTGCACCCATTTACTCAAGTTTTTCCGAAAGAACGGTAGCCCAAGGCCCGTCGCTCACTCTTAACCCGCATTACTCATGAACACTTCTGCTGCAATCGCCGACCGCTGCTATGACGAGCCTTCGGCCGGCGGTCTCGCGACGCGGCTCAGCGATTTCGCGACGAACCGTCATGAGTAATGCGGGCTACCCCCATGCACCGTTTGCCCCGCTTTAGTTGCATTGTCCCCCTCAGCCCTCGAGCGGTATAGTAATCCGAATGGTATTGTACCGGCGACTGTTCTACCCCTTTCTTTTCGCGCTTTTTCTATGGGGAACCCCTGCGTTCAGCGCCTCCACGAGAACCGTCGTCGCCGACAGTCAATACGTGATGACAGATGGCGACACCTTGGCAGGCGCAGAAGAAAAGGTTCTCCAGCGAGCCCAACGCAAAGCAGTGGAAGAAGCGGGGATCTATATCGAGTCCACTTTCCACGATGTGGAAAAGGAATCTGGCGGGAGAAACACGCAAGCCAGCTCGCTGGAAATCAGAACGATTGCCGCTGCCATCACAGAAACAGACATCCTAGAATTCAGACGCTCCTTCGAGCTGGATCGCCCCGTCTTCTTTGTACGCATTCGCGCCACGGTCAATCTAACTAATCTGGCAGAGGCGATACGCCGACTTCAATCTGACCAGCAACTCGCGCAACATTTTCGCCAGCTCCAGCAGGAAAATCACCATTTGCGCTCACAACTGCTAGAGCTTCAACAGCAGCCAGTCGGCGTCCGAATGCTGACCATTGAGCCGAACGGGAAGTCCGCCTCACGCCAACGGGCACGCGCGATGCTCGAGACCGCTCTCCACACATCGAATTTGCGAGACAAGATCCAACTCAGTACCGACGCCACCACCCTCGATGATCGCTACGTCGACCCAGTGATTGTTCGAGGGCAAACCTATCTCCTACTCGTCTCACTGGCTTTTGCCCAACAGGCTCAGGCATTGGACTATGCGGACTATCTGGACAAAGCCAGGATAGACTTCGATCGCGCCATCACACTCGATGCCAAAAATGTATGGGCATGGATTGGGAAAGGGGATGTACTTACGTGGTTAAAACTATTGGACGAGGCTGCCGCTGCCTACGAGCAAGTCCTTGAGCTTGATCCGTTTGCCGATATCGCTCGTGAGCGCCTCATTGGCGTATACACGACACAAGCCCGCCGGCAGGCGGACGGCAAATCTTGGCATCACGCGTTGGCCACGCTGAAGAAACTCCTCAACGCCCAAACACCTGAAAGTTGGATCCCCTATCAAAAGGAGGCGTATGCACTGCGGAGCGAGATCTATCTCAAGCTGAATCAGCCAAAACAGGCGATTGAAGATCTATCCACTGTTATTCGGGTCGACCCCACCAATGCTGCTGCTCTGATGACCAGAGCAAAGCTTTATCGAGATAGTCTGCAGGGTCGACTCGGGAAAGATGACCTTGAGCTAGCCTGCGTCCTCGGATCCATTCCAGCCTGTGAACAATTGCCATAGCACCGCGTAACTTATTGACTTTATGTTAGTAATCCATGCACGAGTGAGCCCGCTCATGGCCGCCTGAAGCCTGCCGATTGGTTTGACAGACTGGACGGGCCGACCCTATAATCAATGCGCGTTCCGCTGGATGCTGTCGATTGTCTGCAGGCAAAGCCCACAGCTTGGGACAAAAGGCCTAACCCTCCCTCGTTCGATAGCCCAAAATTTCTCAATGGTGGGCCTTCTGCGAGGTTGCAGGTGGCACGGAAAAAGCTTAGAGTAATGAAGGTCTAGATCATCGGAAAACATGGGTTTCTCGTTCTTTAACCCCTTGCCGGAGAATAAGCTGTAATGACTCAGTACCGTGTCCTTCCAGGCCCAGAACATTTCCTTCCTCCCGCGGCTGCGAGCATGGGCATCTATTTGCCGAACCCTGGGGAAGCTCACATCAACGGCGTCATCGTCCCAGAAGAAAAGGCGTACGAGGAAGCGGCAAAGCAATTCCTCATGGCCAAAGTGCCGACCCTCTTCCCTGGCCCCTTAGTCCTGTGGGCCTGGAATGAGAAGGCGGCCAAGAAGGCCACGGCCATCCGCCACTTGTACAACACGCTCAAGGAATGCGTGCAACCAGGGCAAACGCCCATGCTGATCCCGATGCCGGACTACCGCCCTAAATACCCTAAAATCAATCCTGAAGTCGAAATCAATCCCAACCACCCGAATCTGACCATCTGGCACAATAAAATCGATTGCTGCATGTTCATCGGGGTCCACTGCCATCAAGCAAATTTGTCGCTCAAAATCATTCGGGGTGGCACGTCCTGCTACACGATTGCGATGTGCGCTCAAGCCGGCCATGAAGATGCGATGCTATCGTTCCGCGATGCATCGGTTGAAAAAATCATGAAACTGGCCGAGTGGGTGAGAAAATTGAAAGGAACAGTCCAACCACGGCTGACGTCAGCCAAGAGCGGAGCCTCAAACTAAGTAAGCCGTTTGAGGTTCTGAAGACAGTGAAAGGAGCCTAACCCATGGCAGACACACATTCGGTCATCGGCACAAAAAATAAAAAAGGGCAAACCTTTACCGATACCTGGAAGATGATGAACGAAGCGCCGCGCACGCCGTCGTTCTACACGGGCAGCGAGGTCATCAAAGAAGCGCTCCGGCGGGCCAGCTGCGACGTGATGATTGCGTACCCGATTACACCGCAGAGCGAAGCGGCCGCCTTGATCGGCGAGCTCTTTGCCGAAGGTTACATCGGCGACTACTTCCGCGGCGAGAGCGAATTCGCGGTCATGTCGCAATGCGCGGGAGCAGCCTTCGGCGGGGCTCGCGTATTTACGACAACCGCGGGACCCGGCACGATGCGCGCGATGGAGAACTTTCCAATGTGGTCCGGCGCACGGTTGCCGATTCAGATGATCGTCACCTGCCGCGGCATCAACTCACCGCTGTCGATTCAGCCTGACACGCTCGAGATTGCGTATCTTCTGAATACCGGCATGCTCGTCTGGCATGCGGAAACTGCACAGGACTTCTTCGATTGGATCCTCAAAGGCTACATGGTATCGGAAGAGCCTGATGTGCACCTCCCTCTGGCACTCTGCTGCGACGGTTTTTTCGTGACCCACACCAAGGACGTCGTCAATCTCACCCCCGCCGACATGTGTCTTCCCCCCTATGACCCATACCGCTCGCCCGTGCCCTGTATGGACATGGAGTGTCCGCCGGTTCGGATGATGCGCGATCCGTTTGTCATGAAGAGCAACTACATCAGCTATGCGACGCATGCCAGCTGGCAACAGGAAATCTGGGCGGCAGTTGAACGATCCAGGAAACATTCGATCCACTGGCTGAATGGTCTGATCGAAACGGAAAACACGGATGCAGACATCCTACTCGTGGCGTCCGGCACCGCCGTGTCACAAAGTCGTGAAGCGATCCGCCTGCTCGAAGACGAAGGCGTCCGTTGCGGACTCGTAAAAGTGAAGGTCTTGCGCCCCTGGCCGGGGGAAGAGATTCGAGAAGCCACGAAGAATGCCAAACATATTTTCGTGCCAGAATTCAACGTGACCGGCTGGTTAGCGAAAGAGATCAAGGCGACGGTTCCCAATCATGAGCGAGTGCATGCCGGTCCGCGCGTCTGCGGAGGCATGACGATGCCGCCTGAAATCATTGTCAACGAAATCATGACGACCTTGGGACTAAAGAAGTCCTTTGTCATGGCGGGACGCGGAAGCTGAGCCATAAACATTCAGAACGAGTTCGCGAAGTGCTCGCGAAATTGAGGAGGCCTACATGAGCAAAGAGAAAATTAAGATTTCCGAAGATCTCTACGACATTATGCCGTCGGACTATCAAGACCTGGTCAAGAGCGCGACCTACGGTAAGGAAGACCGGGGCTGGAAGGATATCGGCAACAGCAAAGAACTGATCGAGCAACACTCCCTCTGCGCCGGCTGCCCGGAATCCATGGCCTTTCGGTACATCCTGGCCTCGTTGCCGAACCCCGAAGACACCGTCATGGTCGGCTCCACCGGCTGTACCAGCCTGGTGTTCCCCATGGTGGCCGTGCACAACATTCACTCTCTCTTCGGTAACCAAAACGCCATCGCCTCCGGCTTGAAGCGTGCCTTGAACGTCCGGTTCCCAGGCCGGACGAAAGACGTGGTCGTGCTCGCAGGCGACGGCGCCACCGTCGATATCGGCCTCGACATGACCCTGCAAGCCTGGTTCCGCCAGGAGAAGTTCACCACGATTTGTTTCGATAACGAATTGTACGCCAACACCGGTGGCCAGGAGAGCGGCCTGATGCAGAAGGGGTTCGTGGCCAAGATGGCGCCGGTTGGGAAGCTCTTCGACAAGGTCCGTCTACCGGAAATCGCGCGCGAATCAGGCTGCCATTACGTGATCCAATGCACCGTCAGCAAACCGTCCCTCATTGAGAAGGTGGTCCGGAACGCGGTCATGATCGCACGCGAAATCGGTCCGACCTACCTCCAGCTCTATACGCCGTGCATTCTCGAAATCGGAAAGAACAGCATGGAAGGGCTCCAAGAAATGCGGGACTCGGAAAAACCCACCGAGCGGTTTGCCTACAGAGAGTACATCAGTGAACCAGCCAAGCAACTCCTGGCAGAGGTGTCTGCCAAGGACAAGGAAAAGAAGGCCGCTGCAAAACAGCTCGCCTCTCAGGGAGCCTAATTCGATTCTGGAGGAGAGACGACCATGATCAAGAAAAGACTGAATGTCCGGATGTCGGGATTAGGCGGACAGGGTGCCGTCACTGCCGCGCATGTCCTGGCCATGGCTGCCAACCGCGACGGCAAGTTTTCGATCTCCAATCCCTTCTTCGGCGCGGAGAAGCGCATGGCGCCTGCGGAGAGCTATTGTCGGATCGGCATCGAACGGATCTACGACCGTGGCGAGTTGGTATTTCCCGACGTCATCCAGGTCTTTCATCCCCAGGTCATCACCATGGGAAAGAGCTACACCATGCCCTTCTACTCCGGGGTAAAGGAGGGGGGCCTCGTTATCATCAACGCCGACCAGGAACTTCTGTCAGCAGACGACATTGAACGTCTTAATGATCTGAATGTGAAGGTGTTTTACATTGCGGGAACCGAGCTCGCGATCGAGGTAGCGGGCACCGAGCTATCGACGAATATGGCGATGATCGGATCTGTCGCGGGCATCACCAAGTGCGTCTCAATGGAATCCCTGGACGGCGCCCTACAGGAACGGTTCGGGAAGAAGTTCGTCGCCTCCGGTGGAACCGCCTCCTTGGATGAAGCGATCAAGAAAAAATTTGCCAAGAAAGAAATGTTGCTGGCCAAAAACCTGGCAACCATGCAGGCGGCCTATGAAATCGCCAGTGACTGGGCCGAGAAGAATAAGTATGAGCTGCGAGTCGGCAATCCTGCCGTTGCGGCTTAACGAGAGAGAAGGAACCAGCTCGCATGTATAACGTAGCGCAAGTTATCGACGAGAAATGTGTGGCCAAGAAGGGGTGCCGACTGTGCATCATGTATTGTCCGGAAGCCAACTGCCTCGACCTCAATACAAGCAAGATGGTAGCCGAAGTGAACATTGACCGTTGTAAAGGCTGTGACCTCTGCGTGGTCGTCTGCGACGCGGCAAAGCATTATGCCATCACCATGCAGGCAGTCAGTGCCACCGGGCAACTGATGTCCCAAAAAGGTGAGTCCGCAGCTCTTGGGCAGGCCTACCAAGGATAACCGTTTCGTGGAGCGGGTCTCCCGCGCAAGACCCCATGGCGCCTGCGCTATGGGGTTTTTTGTTGGTACCGCTCTGGAGGGAACAGATGGAAACTGAAGATAATGTCATTGATGAGCTCGTTCGAGAGATTGCCGGTCTGATCCACGAGTACCCGAAAGCGCTCGAACGGCGAGCGGCCGATATCCACGCCAGCGGGAAAGACCCAGAATTGGCACAGACACTCGTCAAGGCTGCCGATACCATGCGCGACAGCGGGAATCTCTATCTGACCTGGGCGAAGCACTACGCGTCCGTTGCAGCAGGCAATAGTGCCGCAACCTCGGATGAGGACGAAACTCAGGACTTCGACGTATAATGGAATAGACGCGGGCAGGGCGAGCGATTCTCCTGATAGAAAAAAGTCTCCCCCCAACAGATATCTTTTGCTAGAATACGCAGCCCGATAACGGACTGTCTCGTTCCCCGGTAGCTCAGTTGGTAGAGCAGCCGGCTGTTAACCGGCTGGTCGCAGGTTCGAGTCCTGCCCGGGGAGCCACATTTATTATAATCGTCCCCCTGAACCTGGTCCAGGCCCCATGTTAGTCTGGGACGATTACAACCGTGTGATTTATACGATAAGTGCCCTTGTGAGCTCAACGCGTACGGTTCGCAACGGGTACAGATCGGGGAGCCTTTCACCAACCTCTAAGCCGCCCTTTTTTGACGATTGTCAGCTCCACGACTACCTGTACAGTGGGATGTGACAAATAGTGACGCCACTCAAGAACATCGCCGGATATGGACTTTGGTTTGCGGCGGTTGGATGCATGGTGGGGGCACTAGTTAGTGTTATTGGTGGGGGAATAGATGCGTATATGGCAGGAATCCCAAGTTGGAATGGTCCAATACTGATCATGTTCACCACGCCTATCGGCTTTGTGTGCGGCATCCTGTATGGGAGTTTGAAGAAACATTCTTGAAGGCTAGTCCTTCATAGAAAATGGTTGCGACGCTCATCCAGTAGGGGAAAGAACCAAACTGAGAAGTCCCACAACCAACCTAGAGGAATGAGCAAAGTTCCGCGCTGAATCTATTTCTGATAGGTGTCATTCTCTATGCCTTAGTCGATCATGGACTGGGCTCTGGGGAACTCGACTCGCAGGATTCGCAAAGGGTACAGATCTGGGAGCCACCATCTCACGGTCTTCGAGACCTCTCTTGAAGGCCGTTGCTGTCTTCATGGTAAAGGGTCGACCAGCCCCTGTGGCTCACGGATGCCGTCTAGCGAACTGCGGAAATATCATTTCGGCACAGCAGAAATTCCGTGGTCTGCACGTCTGGAACAAGCCCGGTCCGTCTGGTCCATCTGGTTAGTCTGGTTCAACCAAATAGACGAGACAGACCAGATGAACCAGAGAGACGAGACCGAACAGACCAATGAACAAGATAGCTGGCGGACTATGTCAGCACCCAGATGGAACCTGTAACCGTGGTTGACGATGCCCGCCTCACTCGAGGCTTCATAGACCGCCACCGGTCCTGACTTCTACTGATCCACCGATGGCAACATCCGCTTCGCCGAAGCCTGTTGCAGAAATGCCTGGGAGGCACTCCCATCCCAATGTGTCACGTCCTGGCAATTCATACTGCGGAACCATGGAACGTTTCTGTATGATGACCTCAATGTCACCAGACGGGCGAGATTTTATACCGACAGCCTGGCTCCGCAACCCACATTTCATGACCGTGTTCCCAGGCTATTGGCCTCGCCGGGCGCTCCTTTCCGGAGTCCCGACCGAGTCGCGGCTCTTCACCACCGAGCTTCACACCCAGTTACTCGGCTTCTGTCACTGGCAGCCACACCGTACCGCATGCCAGACCGTGGTCCTCGTGCATGGCCTGGAAGGCTGCAGCGATTCGCACTATATGCGCGGCATCGCCGCGAAAGCCTATCGCGCGGGATTCAATGTCATCCGGATGAACCAGAGAACCTGTGGCGGGACCGAACACCTGACGCCGACGCTCTACAACAGCGGCTTGAGTCAGGACTATCGAGCCATCGTCCATGAATTGGCGCATGCAGATGGATTAGATCGCATCTGGCTTGTCGGCTATTCGATGGGAGGGAATCTCGTCCTGAAGGCAGCCGGAGAAGCTGGCTCGTCAGAACCAGTCTTGGCCGGCGCGATCGCGGTCTGTCCGAATATCGATCCCCCGCTATGCGTCGAAGCTTTGGAACAGCCGCGCAACTGGATTTATCACAGGCACTTTCTCGTGAGCCTGAAGGCACGACTGCGCCGAAAGGCCGAGCTCCTCCCCGGCAAGTGGGATCTCTCGGAACTCGATGGCATCGCCTGGATGCGCGAATTCGACGACCGCTACACAGCCCCGGACGGGGGATACGCCAGTGGAACCGACTACTACAATCGCTCAGGCGCATGCCATGTGCTCGATGCCATCACCGTCCCCACCCTCATCATCACGGCACAAGATGATCCCTTCATTCCCTACTCCATGTTTACCGTACCGCTGATTCAGCGCCACCCGACGATTCGGGTGCTCGCACCTCGCCACGGAGGACATTGCGGGTTCATTCACTGGGCACACAACGGAGAAGATTCCTACTGGGCAGAGAACCGGATTGTGGATTTTTTGCAAGAACGAACGTAAGGATAACCGGTTGTGCCTAGCTCGACGTAGCCGGTGAACTTGGAGGCTAGGCCGTTTTGCGCAGCTTGTGAAAGCCCGTGGTAGCCACAAGTGCCGCGCACTTCGCAATTACCTCAGCATAAACCAGCCCCACCCTGTTTAATTGAGGGTATGTGTGGGCATCAAAAGAGTACGCGCAAGCCAACCAGATCAGGCGGCTTGAAGATGGGCACGCACTTCCTGCACGTAGGTTTTGAACGGATCTGGCATGGGAAAGGGCGCGTGCCCACGCAGTTGGAAGATCGACCAGTTGATCACATACGGGGGAGAGAACCGTTCTTCCGGCTTGGGGTCAGCTGGTTCATCAGGAGGTCCACAGGCCAGCAAATGCCGGACAAGTTCGCCCCGCCCAAACGCTCTGGTGTTACGTGGTGGATGGTCCATGGCCAAGGCAATCGCCTTGTCCGTGGTGAGTCGTGGAACCCGCCCTTCTTCCATGAGACCATAGTAGAGCCCCTTGCCTTGATGGAGATTGTGATACTCCAGATCAAGACTCTTCAGAGCCTGGTCTGCCCACGTCATCTGTTCCGCCTCGCGAAAGGTTTCGAGCAGCCATAACTTCGAGGCCCAATCGACCCGACCCACCAGCGTCGTGTAATCCCCTCGGAGATCTTGCAAGACCGCTTCCCATTGATCGAGCACCCAATCGGTTTCGTCGTCTTGTCCACGATAGTGCGCTTGCGCCGCTGCGAGAAACGCTTCCTGAATGTCGATCGCGGAGATCGTCTTCCCCGATTGCAGTCGAACCATCCATCGTCGCTCCTGATCCTGTGACAGCTCCTGCATAGTTTCGACCGGTTCATGGATCTCAAGATCGAGCGGCGCATGGCCCTCTTCGATCAGTTGAAGGACCAGCCCTGTCGTGCCCAACTTCAAGGCCGTCGCCACCTCGGCCATGTTTGAATCGCCCAATAGCAAATGAATGCGACGGTATTGATTCGGGTCGGCCAGCGGTTCATCCCTGGTATTCACGATGGCGCGATTCTGCTGCACCCATTCGAAAAAGTCATTCACGATGTAATCTGCGCGCTGAGAGAGCTGAAACGGAAGGACCGGCTGCTGCGCATGGCGATGGCTCGCTCCTCGCGGCACGATGAGTCGGTCCATCTGAATCCAGGCGTCCTGGGGACCCGCCGTGCCCACACGTCCGGCACCGGTAAAGATCTGTCTGGTGACCAGGAAGGTTACAAAGGGCCCGAGGCCGCGCCGCGTAAAGGGGAAGCGTCGGGATACAAGATAGTTCTCGTGCGATCCAAAAGTCGCATCGGTTTCATGATCTACATTGTTCTTGATCAACGAAACCGTGTCGGCCAGACCGAGGTCTTGTATCGCATCCTGTAACAACCGATCGCCGGCGCGGTCGGCGGCCACCACATCACTGAGCGATTCACACTCCGGCGAAGCCCACTCCAGATGTCCCATGTCGAGGTACATGCGCCCGGCGTTGGTGAGAAATCCTCCATTGCCAGGCGGTTCATCGTGTCCTCGGTGGTGCAGATCAAGAACCCCGCGCCGCTGGACATGAAAGAGATGGTCTCGAATCTTGTGGGCAAACCAGGTGGGGGAATGATCAGGATGGTCTTGATTCACCAAGAGTCCGTATTCGGTTTCAAGCCCAAAAATACGGTTCAGCATCTCAGCCCACTACGACGGATTGAAGCGCCTTCGGCAGGAGGCGTGAGAGATCTGCCTGCTTAAGCGCCCGGTACTTGGAGGTGCCGGGCGCCTGACGGTCGAGGACCGCGCATTCGATCGTCCGTTCACCGGCAATGCCTCGTAGATGTGCGATCAAAGTGTCACTGCTTGGGATTGCGACGGCCAATGGGCCCGCTCCACTTGTCGGCGGATTGGCTTCAGCCTGTTGGTCTGCCTCATCCTGTTGATGCGCTAACGAACCAATCGCCCAGGTTCGCAACGCCAGATCCAACGCCTGTTCCATTGACAGCGTGGCAGGCGTCTGCTCCTTGAGATAGGACATCATCTTCGTCTGAACAGCCGGATTGGCAGCCAGAACCGCACGACCAGTTGTTTCCTCAAATGTGCCATCGTAGTTGATCGTGAGGAGCGCGTCCTTCCCCAGCTTCTGCCCCAACTCGGCCACGAGAATGCGCACGATAAACGGGGCCTTATAAACTTCCTCGAAGGCCTGCTTAATCACCGGGGCAATACCGTACTTCACCAGTCTCGATCCCGTCACATCGGACGGCGAGCGGTTGAAGCCTTCGACATGCGCCATTTCGAGCAGACTAAAGCGAATCTTTTCTAAATCCGTGGGATGGCCCATCCCGCCCAATGCAAGCCGGTCGTAGATCTCGTAGAGCTTCGGGGTCCCCTTGCTCACCGTCGTCAGGAGAATGCCCCCCTCATAGGTCAGCGCGACAACCGGGCTCCCCTGCTTAAACTGTTCATCGAGATACTGACGTCGATTGCCGACGGCTTCCACCCAGCGATAGGGCTCTTCATACATAGCGCACCACCTGTGATTCATAGAGAGGTTTCAATGTCGCATCGGGCACCGTCTGCACGCCAGCCCCGGTAACCAATTTGATCACGGGGTAGAGACTCGCCTCCCGGTTGATACCACCGGTCGCCGAATCGAACTCTGCCGCGCTCGTGAGCAATCGTAAGGCCTGCACCATGGCCTGTTCTTCGGATAGTGCACTGAGGGGCTGCTCGCCCCACGTATTCAGATAGTGCAAAATCCCTCTGATCGTGGGGGAACCGGACCCAGACACGGCATACTCAACGCCTTCAAACTCCGCCCCGAGGATATCGTAGAAGTAGATCTTGGCCGAGCCCTGCTCCATATCGTAGCCGGCAAACACCGGGACCACCGCGCCCGTCCCAGCCAACGCCGCAGGCACATTGTCCTTCAAGAGTTTGGAGACCGCGCGAAGCTTCCCGTCAAAACTCAACTCTTGCAGCTGCGTTCTCCGATAGTATTTGAAGGAATGTTCCAGAACACGCACCATTTCATAGGCAGTCGCCGGGACACCGGCAATCGCCATCACACTGTGCCGATCGATCTCCAACACCTTGTCCGTGCGATCGTACATCACCGTATTTCCGGCGGTCGCGCGGCGATCGCCTGCTACTAGCACGCCATCGCGATACTTGAAGGCCAGAATCGTGGTGGCATTCGTCAGCGCATGACCACTTCCAATCGCCGTCGGTGCGCCGAGTGTGTAGCCCTGTTCCTTCAACAGCTGAAGAAAATCTCCCTGCATCCCCATCGTACAAACCCCTCGTGAAACGTGAAGCGTCAGGCGATCGGACCTCAGGACCTACCCCCCACGCCTAACCCCCTATCCCTAACGTCTTTACTCCCCTGTTCTCTGCCGATACCGCTCAGCCTGTTTCGGGTCGACCTTGCGCATGCGCTTGAGCAAATTATCTTTATCGGGCGACCCGGTCTCTGGCCGTTTCGGCCCGCCACCCTCATCGGACGGATTCGGAGCCTTCGGCATCGGATTGCCAGGCCCTTCACGGCGTTCCGGCGTTGAGATATAGTTCATGATTGAAATTCCTTTCCTCTGTTCCATGCGTTCAGCGCATCCATCGGGGATGCCGCACGCTCGAATATCTGCGCGCAAGCTTGCACCGCCTGTGGCTCAAAGAGGTCGCCCATCTCTAACGTTCTGGGAAGCAGCCCACCGCTGAACTGAATACGTTCCCACTGCAGCGACTTGATCTGATCAGGAAACCGTCTGATACAGAGGCCTCGAATACCCGCTCTGGTATCGGCCGGGCCAACCATCAATGCCGATTCGACATCATGCTCCGACGTCATCCGCCAGGTTTTCCCCTCGGCCTCAAGCCCCAGGAAGAGCCCGCGATCCGGATTCACATTATGGTACTCCAAATCCAGGCTCGCCAGCCAGGGATCATCCCATCCAATCCGCTCTGCCTGCATAAAGGTTTCCAACAGCCAGAGCTTAGTGACCCAATCAATCCGGCCGACTAGTTGTCGACGATCGCCGGTGAGCAACCGTAAGGTGGAGGCCCATTCGTGAAGGATCCAATCGGTCTCCTGGTCAACACCGGCCAAATGCTTCTCGGCCGCGAGGTAGTACTGCTCTTGAATATCGAGCCCCGTGATGGTGCGGCCGTTCTTCTGACGAACCGTCGCCTTCAAATTCTGATCGCGAGACAGCTGCTTGACCGCGGTGACGGGATGTTCCAACTCAAGAGTTGGGGCAGCGTCGTGCGCGATCAACTCCAGCGCTAACTGCGTCGTCCCGACTTTCAACGCCGTGCTGTACTCACACATATTGGCATCGCCGATGATGAGATGGAGCCGTCGATATTTTTCACGAACCGCATGCGGTTCGTCCCTGGTATTCAGGATCGGCCGGTTGTGCATCGTGTCGACGCTCAGATCCGTCTCCATAAAGTCGGCTCGTTGAGACAGCTGATACTGGCCTGGCACGAACCCGCTTTCTTGACCTTCTACCCCGACTTTGCCGGCTCCAGCAATGACCTGCCGGCTGACAAGAAATGGTAACAGCCCCGCAGTTAACGCAGGGAAGGGAATCGAGCGTGACAGGAGATAGTTGTCATGACAGCCATAACTATGTCCGTGAAAGTCCGTGTTGTTCTTGTAGAGCTGCACATGAGGCCCGCCGAGTACCCGGTTTCGACGCTCCGCCGCCCGCTGGGCAATACGCTCTCCGGCACGGTCATGGGCAAGGATATCCAATAGCGTTCGGCATTCAGGCGTGGAATATTCAGGATGTGTATGATCGTTATAGAAGCGTGCGCCGTTCGGAAGGACCAGATCGCTCTTCATCTCGTGAAACGAAAATGGCCGATGGGCATCGACCTTGGCGAACTCGTCCTCTTCTTTATCCTGCTGTAAGCCGGAGACCCGAAACCCCCGCGCATCCTCATGCGGATCTTCACCGCCATAGTCCCAGCGCCGCTCGAAGGAGGCCGTCAAATGAGCCCGCACCAGTTCCATCGACTCCACGACCGGATCGACCGCGTCCTGGTCCTCCCTGGTAATCCCATACTCTGTTTCGATGCCGTATAACCGTATCATGCCGTTAGGCGTGAACCGTGAGGCGTAAAAGGAAAGGGCCAACCTGAATAGAGCCTTTTCATTTTCTCCTACCCCTCACGCCTTACCCCTCATCCTTTACGTCTTCAGATAATTTGGTTGATCAGTCGCTCTTCGGACTGCCGCCCCCTCCGAAACGACGAGACTCCCACCACCTGTTCAGGGTGGTGATCGAGGAGCTTGAGCCATTCTTCGGCCGCATCATCGGGCGGCAACATCTCACCCTCCCGGAATTCTGCGTGTACGGAGGTCACCAGATCGCCTAACGTCATGCCGCCTTGCTCCTCCCCGCCGGCTGCAATCATGCGATCGATCGCCAGTTCCTTCGCCCGTTGAACGATCGAAGCCAAGATCGCACCGCTGATCAGATCGCTTCGATAGAGAACCTTATTCTGTCCGCTTCGGAGTCGAATCGACAGAAGGCGATTTTCATCAACGCGTGAAAAGATCGCGGAGAGCGCATGCTCGATGAGGTCGGCGCAGGCCTTCTTCCGATCTCCTCCATACTGGTCAATCCATTGCCGGTCCAGAGGCAGGTCATCTGTCAGGTATACGTTCAGAATCGCCGCCGCCGAGTCACGATTCGGACGACTCACTTTGATCTTTCGATCGATACGCCCTGGCCGCAACACCGCCGGGTCGATCAGGTCCGGCCGGTTCGAAGCCAGAATGATCACCACATCCTGCAGCGACTCGATTCCATCCATCTCGGAACAGAACATCGGCACCAGGGTGCTGGAAATATTGAAGGACCGAGAGGCCCGCCTCGTGCCGAGAACCGATTCCGCTTCGTCGATGAAAATAAATGGGAGGGCCCCCTCTTTCCGGCGAGCGCGGGCCTGGGCGAAGAGATCCCGTACCATCCGCTCCGATTCCCCCAACCACATATTCAGAATTTCGGGTCCCTTGATGTGGAGGAAAGCACCGCGAGTCACCGGCGGCCTGTCCCCCTTCGCACCGGCTGAACCAGGACGTGACTCCCCCACCAGCTTTGCAAGGCTGGCGGCTGCCGCTTGCCCGATTAAGGTCTTTCCGCAGCCGGGAGGGCCGTAAAGCAGGAAGCCCTTCGGTTGAGTGAACTTGAAGCGCTGAAACGTGTCCGCATGGAGCAAGGGATACTCGATCGCCTTCTGAATGGCCGCGATCGCCTCCGTTTGCCCACCGATCTGCTCCCACGTGACAGTGGGAACCTCGTCGAGCAAGTGGGACTTGGATTTCCGTTCTTCCAATTTCTCGATCGCCACATGGAGGCTGGGATCGATACGCACCTCATCGCCGGCCTTCAGGTCCACGCCGATGAGATCGCTCGATCGTTGTAGAATCAGGACCTGCCGCCCCATCTCCTGCTCGAAACGAAGTCGCCCATCTGCTAACGCATCCGCCACTTTCAACACAGGTCCGTTACGGTCATAGCCCAATACCTTAATCACCGCGTAGGCTTCGTTGACCAGAATCTGGGCACCAATCTTTAGCTCGGCGGCCTGCACCCGTGGATCGACCGAGGCATAAAACTCAGCGCCCCCCACCAGAATCCGTGCGAGGCCTTCACCCGGCACCTCAAGCAGGGTACCGACCCGATTGGCCGGCGCCGTGAGCTTCGCGATAACATCGGCGACTTTCTTGAATTCGACTTCTCGCTGCTGCTGAGCCGCTTGCCCGATGATCACGGCATGGCGCAACTTGTAGAGGATCTTCTGCCGGGGGTCACTGTCGGGGAATGCGGCGAGACATTGCTCAATGAGCTCAAGCGGGTCGGACCCCATGCGCATCGACGGATTCGCGGCACCCTCCGTCTTCCCGTTTGATTCTGAGTCCTGTGGTTCAGTAGGCCGGCGATCACTCATCGGTGGTTCTCCAAGCGAAACAGATGGATGATCCTACCATAGCGCCCTCACAGATTGCCGCTTATCGCAACTGTTCAATTGACGGCTTGAAGGGTCACGGAGACACGTTCGCGGCGGGTCCCCCGCAAGAGTTCGACCGTGACCTGATCGCCAACTTTGTGATGTTCCATCACATCCATCAGTTGGTCCAGGGTCCCTACCGGCTGGCCGTCGACTGCGGTGATGATGTCACCCAATTCCACCCGGCCGGTGGCGGTTTCACGTGCACCTTTCAGCCCAGCCTGCTCTGCCCCGCTGCCACGCGAAACTTTACCGATAATCAGCCCCTTGATCCCCCACCGCTTGGCCATCGCATCAGGAACGAGCGAGACCCCGAGGCCAGGACGGATGAGTTTCCCGTACTTGATCAACTCCGGAACGATGCGGTTGATCGTGTCGACCGGTACGGCAAAGCCGATTCCGGCGAAGGCCCCGCTCGGGCTTACAATCTGCGTATTCACGCCGATCAATCGACCGGCGCTATCGAGCAGCGGCCCGCCGGAATTTCCCGGATTGATGGCGGCATCGGTCTGAATGACCCCTTCAATCGTCTTATTCGATAGGGACTTGATCGTCCTCCCCAACGCACTCACCACGCCGGTTGTGAGCGTGTGATCGAGGCCGAACGGATTCCCGATCGCCAATACTTTCTGTCCGACACGCAAGTCCTGCGACGTCCCGATGGCGAGAGGCGAAAGCGCCTCTTCGGGCGCACGAATCTGCAGCACTGCCACATCATGATAGGGGTCGGCACCGATGAGCGTGGCCTTATGCTCCGTCCGATCGGCCAGCGTGACGGTGACCGAATTGGCCCCGTAGACGACATGAAAATTGGTGACGATGTGCCCCTGCTTGTTCCAGACGAATCCCGATCCGGACCCTTGGGGGACCTCAAAGAGATTGAACGACCAGGGATCTCGCTGAATCGCCGTATTCGCGATGAAGACGACGGATTTCGTCGCCCGCTCAAACACAGCCATCGTAGCCCGCTCATCCGCGCCCAACTCGGCGGGCGAGGGTGTCACGACGCGCGGCTTCCCTTCAGGCCCGCCGTAGGACCCGCCCAACGGCTTCCCCCACTCGGCTACCGACAAGGTAGGCCAGAGGCTGATGAGCAAGAGACCCGCCGACACAACTCGCCCTCTCATCCTGACTATTCCCCCATGATTTGGAAAATGAGTTCCCTGGTCCTGGATCTGGTGTCGAAATCGACGACGACAATCTGTTGCCAGGTCCCCAGCAACATCGTCCCGTCCAGGAAGGGAATAGTAACCGACGGCCCTTGCAGCTGCCCTCGCAAGTGGCTGTGGCCATTGTCCTCACCGGCATTTCTCGTGTTGTGCTGCCAGGCAGAATCAGCCGGCACAGCTCGCTCCCAAAAGGTCCTGGTGTCGGCCCTGATACCCGGTTCATCTTCGATGATCATCACTGACGCGGTGGTGTGCTTAATGAACACCGTCACGATCCCGGACGACAGCCCCGTGCCTGCCAGGGCGTCGTTCACAGACTTCGTAATATTTTCGATCTGCGTCTCCCCCTGCAGGGAGAGACGCAACGATACCGTTTTGACCGCCATCTTATGACTCCATCGCTCGGAGGGCTCGCCGCTCGCCCCGCGTAAAGGCACAGCCACGAGCCTCCTCCAGAATTGCATCAAACTCGCCTTGCGCCGTCAACCGACGCAAGGCCCCCATCACCACGCCACTCAAAATACCATCCTGCTGCAACGTCTCCAGATAGGCAAAAGCATCGACCAACGTTTCTTTCTTCCGCACATAATAGTCCCGTCCACGACGCTGATTGCTGTAAGCTTCAAACTGCTCGCAGGCGACAAGAATCTCCGCCAACTGCCTGACCCAGAGCTTGGCTGACGCCAGCTTCTCCGGATAGTAGTAATAGAGCATCACCTGTTGCATCCAAGGCGCCCAAGTTACCCCCATCTTCTTGAGGGCTGGTCGAACAGCACGCAGCCGACGGGCAAGCCGGCGCGAATATCCCAGCCGCATCTCGACCTGTTCCTTCGCCCAGGGAGTCATCACGATACCAGCGGCCTCAAGGTCTTTTCGATAGTACCGGAGAAAGGCCTCCGTTTCGCGTCCGTAGCGGGTGTCTTGGTGAAGGGCTCTCCATTCCCGTGGCCTCGTCGGGATCCCGCGCTCCTTGGCCCAAGACCAAATCTTCCCAAAGAGTTGGCGCTCGAGCCCGGCACGGCCCAAGTCATGCAGCAGGCAAGCGATCTGATACTGGCGGACCCGCTCGGCTCCGTGACCCAGCGCCGTAGCCACCGATGCGCACATACGCGCTGTCCGTACCGCATGCGGCCGATCGTACCCGCGAATGACTCGCCCCTGTTGCGAGGGATGCGGATAGTCGTAGAGCGCCATTAACTGCGGCACGAAAGTACGAGGAACCAGGAGCGGCGCACGCTGTGTAATGAATCTCATTCGTGATGACAGTAGAAGGGTTGAGCACAACTTCAACTGCGGCGAGAATAGCGTTCGCGGAAAGAGCGTGTCAAGGCGAGTAGGACAACAAAAGCTCGCCCAACGCCGCGATCTTTGCTATGCTCAGACCAGCTGAGCGCGAAGTGCTTTTCACTACCTTTGAAGGCAGCCATGTCGAGAAATGTGCCCCGCTGGCGGCTGATATTTGCAGTCATCCTACTCGGTCTGTTGGGGCCGATGGCGCCAGAAAGCGGTGCAGGGACGCTGGATCAGCTCACGGATTTGACCGGCAAGGCCACCGTCGTCGTCACCCTCACAGGCCGCGACAACTTTACGAGCGAATACCGCTACAACGTCAGTGTCAGGAACCACACGTCTGATCTACTCATCGCCGACTCATTGGTGATCGTCCTCGACAAGATTACCAACCTTGCTGGTGAAGACCGGGAAGGGTTAACAGGCGAATCCTTCCTCACCCGCTTTGATATAATCGGGCAAGATGGCGAAACCGACGATGGCAAACCGTTCTTTCGCATTCCGGTTGGGCCGACCCAGGATCTCGCCTCACTCACCGACAGCCTTCCGGCTACCGTCCGCCTCAGGAACAAGGATTACCTCTCCGTCTTCACGCCTTCCTTCAAAGTGCTGGGGCAGAAACGTCCACCGCCTGAACCAAAACAAACCCCGGCTGCCCAGGTTCAGCCGGGAGCCACTCCAACAGCTCCCAGTCACAACTCCGTCGACAAACTGATTCAGTTGTTGATCAAAAAGGGAGTGGTGACAGAAGAAGAGTGGCGGAAGGCCAATCAACCGTGACGAATCCAACATGCACGGCCTGCCAAGGCAGCTGGCCGAGAGAAGACCATCTCATCGCTGACCTCGGCCTCTCCAAGGCCTACCTGCATGAGGATCAATTCTTCCCCGGCTGGACTGTCGTCGTCTTCAAACGCCATGCGACCGAGATGTTTCATCTGGCTCCCACGGAACGGATTCAGCTGATGGAAGAAGTGAACCTGGTCGCCAAGGTTGTCGCGCAGGTCTATGAGGTCAGGAAAATCAACTATGAGCTCCTCGGCAACCAACTCCCCCACATCCACTGGCATGTGATTCCCCGACTGGCCAGTGACCCGGCCCCCCTCGAACCAGTCTGGCGGGTGCAGCATGAGCCCCTGCTCCGTTCAGGTCCTGATCTCCAGAGCACGGTTCAGCGCCTGCAGCAGGCCATTCAGAGCGCCCGCTGAATCGCGAATCGCCGCCCCCCCTCAATGAACCTCACCCGACCCGCCGGCATCGATTCGGTGATATAATACACTCCGTCTTTGACAACAGATCCGAAGGATCACAGGTTTCCGATGCGTCGTCGATTGGTGCTCGTGACCCTCTTGTTCGCGTCCTTCACCATACGGTTCCCCGTCCATTCATCGTTCGCGCAAGTGCCTGCGGACACACCATCCCCAGCGGTCGAATACCCGACCCAGTCTTCCGAAGCCTCGGCTTCTCCAGAGTCTACAGATGAGCACCGGCTCTCAGAACTTTTGCCGCACGAGCGAGCGGACGCCATAATGGTGCTGGGTGAGTTGCGCAGCGCAGTCCTGGTGTCGCCGAGCAACGCCGCCGACCGGCTTAAGTTGGCACAAGGGCTCTACGCCATCGGTGATCTCGATGCCGCGCTCGATGAAAGCCGCGTGGCGCTCAAGCTCGAGTCGAACAATGCCAAAGCCCATCTGCAACTCGGTGTCACACTGATGGCCAAACAAGATGGGCATGCCGCTGCCATAGCCTTGATGGAAGCCATTCTGCTCGACCCTAAACTCACGCACGCACATTACAGCTTGGGCAGCGTCCAGTACTCGCTGGGCAATCTCACGGCCGCGATTCTATCCTATCGCCGAGCCTTGGAACTGCAACCGAACTTTCCCGACGCCCGCTATCGTCTTGCGCTGGTCTTGAAGCTGACAAAGCGGCATCAGGAAGCGATGCAATTTATGGAGGAGGCGGCGATCGGCGGGGTTCCGCAGGCGCAGTACTTCATGGGGAACGCCTATCGCAACGGACAGGGCGTCGAAAGGAATCTGGCGCTCGCGATCCGCTGGTGGACCAACGCCGTCGAGTTCGGCCAGCAGCGCGCGGCAGAATCCCTTTCACAGCTTCGCCGACAAGCACTATCGCCTGACCAGTCTGAGCGCCGTCGAAAAGACGCGATTGAGGCCTTCAGACAATACCGCGACGAACTCTGGGCTGCCTACCCGGATGCAGACAAGAACGATCCAAACGACTCGTTGGGTATCGCTCTGCTCAAAGACAGCCAAGCCTCCAATGGCATTACGGCTCTGTTTGCCGAAGCCTTTGCGCTGGGCGAGACTGCCCACGATGAACTCGCGCGCCTGTACGAAACCGGCCTTGACACCCGCCTCGCTCAATTTGACAGGCGCATTCTGGCATGTTTTGCGACCACCGCTGCCGACGGTTTCATCCCGTCAAAGAAAGCGCTGGCACATATCTATGGCAAAGGCCTCGGTAGCACGCCAGATCTACAGAAAGCCAAGGCGATGTTGAAGGGGCTGTCCAAGCAGGAGATGAAAGAGGTCATGGATGAAATTGCGGAACGATAGAGGATAGTCATGCTCAATGCCTCACGCCTGTGGCGACAATTTCTCAGCTCCTCCTGGCTCCAAGCCGGCGCCATGGGATTGCTCGCAACTCTTCTGGCGTTCAGTCTGTGGGCGGCAGCCTCAACCACATTCACGGCTCTAGACTGGACCGTGTACGATTTCTGGTTGACCGATCGCGCACCCATCCCGGTAAGCCAGTCCCTTCTCATCATCACACGAGATCCGGCTAGCGAAGAAGAGTTCGGCACCGGGACATGGGACCGGGCCATCCTCGCGCGCCTACTGACAAGCGCGCATGAATCCGGAGCCCTTGCAATCGGCCTCGATCATCGCCTCGACCATGCCAGCCCGACGCAGCTCGGCGGGGCGGCGAGTGATGCCCTACTGCTGGAAGCCCTAAGCACCGCCGGCCCCATCGTCGTGGTACAGAGCCCTGACGCGGCGCTTGCCTCGGATACAACGATCATGGGCCATCTGCTGGTCACGCCCCATTCCGATCACGTCACACGAACGGTGCCTGTGATGGCAACCGGGGACAGACAATCCGTCTCAGCCTTCGCGATTGCACTGTACGAGGCATTTCAACAACAGACCTCACCGACGAAGCCGTCTCTTTCAGAAGGAGGCACGGCCTCGCTCTTGGTCAACTATGTCGGCAATGGAACGATTAACGCCTTCCCAACGGTTCCTATTTCATCCGTCTGGAGCGCTATCGAGCATCACGATCGCGATCAGCTCACCGAATGGTTCAAGGGCAAGGTCGTCGTGTTTCTTCCAAACCCTATCGCGGGAGGAAGCTCGCTCTTGCCCACGGGACAAACAGTCACCAGCTCGGTGGTCCATCTCCACGTCTTGAACATGCTGCTGACCAACAACCAACTCTACCAACTCAGCGCAGCCATCCGCTCTTTGATGACACTGCTCGTAGCCTGGTTGGTCGCCTGGCTCCTTCTTCGGTTCCGAGGCACGATCAGCCTGCTCTTTGCCGGGAAAGCCATCGCCACATATGGAATATGCATTCTCCTCGTGCTCGCGGCAGCCCACGTGGTGTTTCCGCTCGCCTTGCCTCTGACGGCCGCCCTGGTGGTGCTCATCGGCACCACCATCTGGAGCCACCTGACCGCGCATCAGCGGCTGATGCTCTTAGAGCAACACATGCTCAAACTGCAGCAGGAAGCCATTGCCGTGCGCGAAGCCCTGGTACTGCGCGAGACCCGTGCAGAGACCTTGCAGGAAGATCTCGCTGTCGCGCGGGCCGCCATCACGCAATCGGCAGGTCACCAGGAAGAACTCACCAGATCCACTGAGGTCCTTCGTTCTCAACTCGCAGATGCCCAGACACAGGAAGAAGAAGCGCGCAGAAAACTTGAAGGGCTCGAACAGCAACTGCACAGTCTGCGTGCTGCCACGAACGAACCTATTACGATAGGCGACGTCGAACTCGATCGCCTCCGCGACGAATGCCGGCAGCTGGGCATCATCACCCAGGACGCCGGGCTCCTGCGCCTCTATCGCGATCTCAAGAAAGGGGCCAAGTCACCTCTGACCGTCCTTGTGCTCGGCGAGCCGGGCACCGGGAAGGAACTGTTCGCCCGGGCGGTCCACCGGCTCAGCCCACGTACCGGCAAGACCTTTATCGCCGTCAATATGGCGGCCATTTCTCCCGAGCTTTTCGAGAGCGAACTCTTCGGCCATAGCAAAGGCAGCTTTACCGGTGCCACGTCCGATCGAAGGGGTTATTTCGAGCTGGCGAACCACGGCACGATCTTCTTGGACGAGATCGGGGATCTGCGCTTGGACCACCAGAGCAAGTTGTTGCGGGTGTTACAGGAAAGATCGTTTTATCGTGTCGGCGCGACGATCCCAACGACGGTAGATGTGCGTATCGTAGCCGCGACGAATCGCGATCTGCAGCGCGGCGTCTCCGAAGGCTGGTTCCGCGAAGATCTCTATTTCCGTCTGACAGGTCTCGTATTCCGGCTGCCACCGCTGCGAGAACGGGCCGGCGACGTGCCGATCCTCGCGGAGATCTTTCTCGCCGAGATCGCTGGTCAGATGGGTAGACCGGGACCGAAGCTTTCAAACGAGGCGTTGCGCGCTCTGGTTGAGCAGGAGTGGAAGGGCAACGTACGGGAATTCCGGCATTGCCTGGAACAGGCCATCGCACTCAACGACGGGCCTTTACTCACCAAAGAATCATTGCGCCTCGGCAGTGCATCCGTACCGCCCGCTGTTCGAGCTAAGGCATCACAGATTTTTCCGGATCCTGCCAGCGATACGGCAGTATTGAATTGTCTTCGAGAACATGGATTCGACATGCAGGCCACGGCAAAAACGTTAGGCTGGGATAGAAGCACCGTCACACAGCGATTGAAGGGCCTCGGCTTCCAAGCGCTGGTCGAAGCTGATGGTGATCAAGCTAAAGCCGCACTGGCCATAGCCGGCGATCCCAGCCATCTGAGAACCGTCGAACTGAAGCTCATGGACTACCACGGCCACCTCATGTCCGTGATCGAGCCCTTCGCCACAGCCAGCGAAGCCCTCCTCGATTGCAAACGACGATTCAAAAACCTCCCCGACCGACACTTTGTTTCAGTCGAGACGCTGGTTCGGCAACATTTTCGTCAGAAAAAATCATCTAACTTTCAAGCAAGGACCGAAACATAATCACTGAATCCTGATAAGTCCCATCATTCTTACGCACCGCACCCGGGAGCACACCCAGTTCTTCGAAACCAATTTTTTCCCAGAGACGACGCGCGGCCACATTTTCAGAAAACACCAAGTTGAAGAGCACGCCACGGTAGCCGAGTTGCTTGGCGTAGGTCAGCATGGTGGCGCCCAATAACCAACCCAGGCCTTTGTTGCGCCAGTCCGGGGCCACAATGAAACCGGCATTCGCCACTTGTCTAGCCCGCCCAGGCCAGTTCGCCTTGAGGTAGAACGCCCCGGCCATGCCTGCCGCGCGGGTACGATCAGGCACGTAGGCCGCCACGGTGCTCTTGCCGCGAAACCAATAATCCATGAAATCATCCTGATCCGGGAACCGGTCATGCGGGTACGACGTCCCCTCATCGACAATAATCCGGTAGAGGCCTCGTAGGGGTTCAACATCCTGATTGTCGGCCAAAACCAACTGGACAGACGAACCGTCTTTCAGCTTCGCCTCAACTGGAAATGTCAGACTCATCTTACTGACCCTTCGCCATACATGAATTCAACGTGACTATCTTTTTATTGATTCCGAGCTGAAAATGGTTCCTAGTATCTCTCGACACATGGCTCGATACTGCCACTCATGAAGTATTGGAGCCTGACAACGTTTCCCGTTTCAGTCAGTTTCTGGCAAGTCTACTGCAACCGCCTGCGCTTATCCACACACCTATAAGTCGTCTACCTCCCACGCATGGGAGTAGTCAGGTTGTCCTTCACTGCGCGCATCGAACGAGCACAGTTTCACCGTGCGCGTTCTGCGAGCAGGAGGACGACCAGGCTTGCCCCCTCCTCTTCCTTGCGGGGCCCTCCCCGCATCCCCTGCCGGTTCAACTCTCCCCGCATTGTGCGCACCTCTCCTCTATTCTCTGAACCCCTCAATTTTCCTCAACTCTCATCCCCTTTCTCCTCGTTGCAACGTCGGCACTCCGGTTGCTCAAGCATGTGATCGTCGGCGCACAGCGTATGTAGCCGGAAAGGAGGTGCCGCAGGATCGAGGCCGAAGCACGTTTCACATTTCACCATTCACGTCTTACCAAAGGAAGGATTGCCATCATGCAGCAGCCATCATCGTCAGTCTCGTCAGGAAACATTTCCCCTGCCATTGTGGGGCCGAGTAAGAACACGAAGGAGGTCTATGTTGTTAGCGGAATGGTCCTGATCCTCGCCGTTGCCGGCGGAGCCTTCTGGTACTATTCTGGGCAGGATCAGTCTTTCGCCTCGAAGACCCAGGCTGAGACCCTGACCAACGCGCAGATCACAAACGTGCTCAAGACCGGCACGCCCCCGCTCGTCGAGCCAATCGCGCACAACCAGATCGTCTCCTCCTCCAGCTACAAATCCGACAGCATCCATACGGATATCTATTTCGAGGTCGGCCGCAAGGGACTCACAGACGATGCTAAGGCGATCCTGGCCACGCAGGCCGACTTGGCGAAGCACGATCCAGACCTCGGCATTCTCGTACAGGGCTATACCGACCAGCAGGGTTCTGTCAGCTACAACAACAAGCTGGGGCTCATGCGGGGTGAAACAGTAAAAGAATTTCTGGTCGGCCAGGGTGTTTCCGATCAGGTCATCAAGGTAGTCAGCCTTGGGAAAGATGGCGTGCTCTGTCTCGACAACAGCGACGTATGCCGCAATATGAATCGACGGGTACACCTCGAACTCCGCAAGATCGGCAAGGACCATATGATTCTTCCCACCGTCGCTACGGAGCCAAAGACCACCGAACCGATCCAATCAGCTGGTGACCAGAACGTCAACGCTGATGGTCACGGCTCACTTGCAGACAATCTGCTTCCTTCCCTTGCTGATCACTCGGCAACCGATCCGTCTCCACTGACGACAGATCCGGCTTCCGGCAGCTAAACCACCTGATCCCACCTACATGAGGCACTTCGCCTCATGTAGGGGCAGGCCTGCGGTAGAAGCAGACAAGGCCTCCGGCTTCGTTCTCGCTCGCGCAGAGGCTCAAACCCGTTTCGCTATGTTGTGCCGGCTGATGTAGGTACGAGGGAAAAGAAAGAACCGAGATGAGGAAAACGCGGCTAGTTGGAGAGTCTCCGGCTGGTCTTCTCCGTGTCTTTCCATTTCCACGGCGGAACGGGATTGGAGTCGGCCCAGAGGCCTTTGCCCGATGCCCTGGCCAGTTGTTCGAGCACCTCAAGGCTGGCCTCGCTAGAGGCCGATCGTTGCCACCAGGCCAGGCCTTCTTTCAGCAGCTCGCGCCCCACATTGCGCCCGTCATGCAGCAACACCTCGGCAGACACTCGACCCTGCTTGTCTCGCGTGAGCCCTCGCACAATCACATCGCGGTTGCCCGCATAGGCAGCCATCGCGTGCTTTGCCTGTTTCCCGTAAGGCTGCTTGAGTTCTGGGCAATCGATATCTTTGAGAGAGATCGTCTCAATTTGGCCGTCGTGACGAATGGTCAATCGGTCACCCTCGTGGACGGTGACGACTCTCGCGGCAAAGTCAGCCCATGAGAGAGCCGGACATGTCGCCACCAAGACGAGCACAAGACCAGTCAGGATGTGATGCTTCACCATGATTCCGCATATTAGCGTCCCTAGATCATCCGGCCAACTATTTCTCGATTGTTGGACAACGAGGCGCTCCACAGGGAGTGAATAGCCTACGCCTGCTGAAAGCAAAATACCTATCCACCACGTTCATGCTCTTTGCGCTCCCACAGCGCCAGTGGCTCACATTTAGGGACAATTCCCCGCCCGTTGATACCCCACCACTTCTGTCTCGCCGTCAAACATCACGCACAAGCCGAATCCTCAAGTCCCGTCTGGTGTGGCTTCGCGGAACCGGCCCCTGGCATTTCCAGAAAACGCTTGCTCCTCCAGCGGTTAGCTTTAATATGAACTCACGCCTGAGCCTATGAGATGGCTGGTCTGGGAATGACGGAAATGATTTTGCGGGTGCCGCTCGTCAATGATTGGGAACACGACACACTGTTCATCGAACGCGAGTTGACCCATGGGGGATCAAACCGCTCGTTACACGCGTGGACAGCCCCGGTGTCATGAACGCGTCACTGAGAGTATGGACTCGTCGGCCCGCCCAGGCAAAAAGCCTGGTAACATAAGACTGCGCCGGTGCGGCGGCGAGGGTGCCGCCAGTAGCCGCAGAGCAACATGATGATGCACGCTCGGCACAATCCACCGTTTCCTGACAGAACGAGGACGCGGGTCTACCTCATCACGCTCCAGCTCCTGTTCGTGGCGATCCTGAGTGCGCAGTTTCTTCGGACGCTGCCCCTCACCCACCTACAGGGAATCCTGCTCGCCGTCCTGGCCGCCCTGACGGTGACCCTACTGGCCGCTCCCCAGCGGCTGTTGACGACGACCTGGTTCATCGCACTGCTGTCCTTGGGCGACTCGGCCGTCCTGCTGCACAGGCTGCAGCAGGTGCCGACCATCGAGCCGTGGATTCCGTGCGAGTTCCTCCTGCTCATGGTGCTGGTCTCGTACGCGCCGTCCGTGCCGAAAATCGTGGGCCTCAGCGGCCTCGTGGCGGGTCTGTATGCGCTGTCCCTCTATCGACTCAACCTGCTCGAGACCGATCATGTGTTCCTGCTCCCGGTGCTGCTGTGCCTGGCGCTGGCTTTTGCCGGCAAGGCGCGGATCGTCCAAGCAGAAATCGAACGTATCACGGAAACCGACGAACAGACGCGGAACCGGACGATGACGGACGCGTTAACCGGCCTACCCAATCGCGCGCAGTTCCTGGAGCACGTGGCGCGCGCGATCCAATGCGGCCGCGCCGACGGGAACGTCCAGTTCGCCATCCTGTTCCTCGATTTGGACGGATTCAAGCCCATCAACGACCGCCTCGGGCACAAGGCGGGCGACGCGGTGCTGCAGCATACGGCCAAACGGTTCCAGGCCTGTATGCGAAAAGGCGATACCGTGGGCCGCTACGGCGGCGACGAGTTTGTGCTGCTGGTCAACCGCGTGACGGGTCCCGCTGACGCGATCCGCGTCGCCGAGCGTGTCCTGGCGAAACTCAAAGAGCCGATCGATGTCGGAGAACCAGTCATGGTCGGAGCGAGCATCGGGATTGCGTTGAGCACCAATCTGCACGAACGGCCGGAGGATTTAATCCGGGATGCCGACGGGGCGATGTATCGGGCGAAGGCGCAGGGAAAGAATCAATATGTCTTCAGCGAGCAAGCGCAAGACATCCCGAAGGAGGAACTCAAGGATCGCTGGCGGCGGGTGGTGCGGGCGCGGTGGTGAACGGCGCGCCGCCGACTGTACGCAAATGAGGAGTGCCCGCCTGAAAGTATATGGACCACCTGCCGGGTGATCAACCAGCAAGCCAGCTTGCTTCTAGACCTCACCACCTCCATGAAGGGCGGAGATACGTATATAACTGCCTTTCGATGGAAGGTTACACTGACGGAACTGGGTAGACTACGGAGCGGTTCCTTCAACCGTGAACCAATTGTAGCATCGGCTGATTTTATGGAGCAGGCGATCCGAATTGAACGGACGACCGGCCGTTTACGAATTTCAGATAGCCCAACCTCAGCCAACCTAACCCCACAAGAAACCACAAACCAGGATGCTTCTGACATGGGGACAGATGGGGCTGGTTTGTCCTGTCCTGGTAGCAGATGAAGATGATGAAAGCAGAAAATAATTGATCGTCTCTTTCTCCACTGACAAGATGGGCTGCTCGAGCGTGACCGTGCCGTACTTCGCTGATGAGTTGATCCAGGTTGTAGGGATGAGCTGGGATGGTCGGGGCGCCTATGAGGAGTGGATGCACCAGAAAGACGATGAGACAGCAGATTAGTCAAATAGCAGAGGAAGGCTCACATGACGAAGATTCTAGTCATAGACGATGATGCCCGCGACCGGGGGCTCCTAGTTGCCGTCCTAGAGGAAAGAGGGTATGAAGTTATTTTGGCAGACAATGGTGGGGCAGGGTTGATGTTATGTCACCGGCGAACTCCTGATGCTGTCGTGTTGGACCTCGACATGCCTGGAATAGACGGTCGCAGCATACTGCGGCAATTGCGGATACTGCACCCCACCCTACCGGTCGTAGTTTTTAGTGGACTCAGCACAGAAGAGGTTGAGCAAGAGATGCTGAACCAGGGCGCCACGGCCTTTATTCAGAAGGCATTTTCGCTGCATCAACTGGGGTCGGCATTGCAGGAGGTCCTGCCCTCCCCCACTCAAGCTGACAGCTGAATGGCCAGAACTCCTGGGAGCAGCGTGGGAGCAGATGCAGATGACACGTATCGCGCGGTTCTTCCAGGGGACAATGACTAGTTCCGCACGCCGCTCCAAACTTTTGCCGGGTCGATGGCCTTGTCAGGATTGAGTTTCTTCGCCTTTTCCAGCAGAATATCCGTGGCCTCCGGATAGGCTGGATCAGCGATGCAACAATTATCCACGGGACAAACCGCCGTGCATTGAGGTTCGTCAAAATGGCCGACACACTCGGTACACCGGTCATGGGTAATCACGTAAATAGCGTC
>Ga0163153_10000094_pt1 | contig 143720 bp, 146 predicted proteins | sample OliLakLV19MP6IB1_FD_148629 | JGI IMG/M metagenome (GOLD analysis project Ga0163153, IMG submission 148629) | Freshwater microbial mat bacterial communities from Lake Vanda, McMurdo Dry Valleys, Antarctica - Oligotrophic Lake LV.19.MP6.IB-1 | ecosystem: Environmental > Aquatic > Freshwater >... | reverse complement strand
GCCCCTAACATTGCAAACCAGCCGACCTTGAGGGGCCTGGAATCGTACCAGAGCGACATATCATAGCCGCTCTTGTCGCTACCCCCCCATGTGGTTGTACTCGCCATACCCTGACCTCCTTGTTAAGGAATTGAATACCACTGTGTATTGAGACCCACCCCTCACCCCATTACCGCGGACAATCCCACTCTTTCGTCTTGTCACCAGCCTCAGCTGCTCACCGAGCAGACAGGCCCCTCTACCTCAGCGGTTTGTAAGATCCGAGCAACGAGTGGGGTCACAAACGACTCTTTAAACACGCATCGGTCACTGTGACCCGGCGGACTAAGGTCTGGCATTTTCACCTCCTCCTTTTTCTTATTTGACCCACAGATGCAACCGTTGATTCATGCTCAATGAGCGTCCTTCCAAGAGAGAAAAGCGCAAGCGTGAAATCAGCAAAGCTGATTACAAATTGACCCGCTACCAGTTTTGGTGTCGGTAAATTTGGTAGCAGGCAGTTCCTGAGCGGAAGCCCGGCCCACTATCCCGTCGACTCTAATGGTTCCGGCTAGGGTGATGTTTTTGTCAAACATGTGAGATCCCATTGTGCTGTACCTGGAGGATATCGGGAGAACGACATACTTGGAATCTATCGGCTCACGAAAACAAAGGCTGGCTGATTCGTTGGGGCCGAGCGTCGCCGCATTTCGGCCGGTAAAAAAACCGCCGAAGTTATTCTGGCATGAAAGCTTGCCGTCTACTGGTTCGAGAAACTCTATGCGGACCGGCACCATATGTTTGTTCGTCCATCGGACTTCATCACCCGTGTTCACGCTCAACTCAGTGGGGGACAAATTCTCCCCAATGACAATCTCTTTCATTTCTCCGCTCCGCGGAGCCGATGGTAGACTCTGACAGCCAACCATGAGCATGAGCTGCGCTGCAACAATGATGCTGTAGACAACTGCTTTCATATAGACCTCCTTGTGATTATCACCATTACTGGGCTACCCGTGAAAATTGATCGATGTTTACTCACAACCTTACGATAACAGTCGAACATGAAGGGATCGTGAACGATACATGAAGAATTTTTAATGATCCTGAAGGTCTTGGCACAGGGGCATGCGATGCGCCCCGACCACGTTTACGCTCTGATTGGCACACTGGCATGTCACGTGAGTCATTGGAGGTACCGTGTGCTTGTGCGCGGCACCCTCCAGCGCGGTGGTGGTCAGGGCAATTGCGATGACAATGCACCAGTGGACGCTTTTTCGGTTCGCAGAAGAACGAGCTCGCACGACATCGGCAGTTTCAGCACCAGGCCGAGGCCCCGATGGCAATTGTGGACATATTGAGCGATTCTATAACCGCCGGCGCTTAGATCAGGCGATGGGCTATCGCAGTCCGGAGGAGTTCGATCAGCAGGAGGTGGAACTGGAAGCAACCGTACCCCATTCTCGAACAAAACTGTTTCTGAATGTCAGACGATATCCGACTGATTTTCGTGGGAGTGACCGGCGATTTGAGAGCTGTCATAATAATATGAGAAAAGAGATGCGCTCAGTTGACGCCGGACCGATATCCTCCCCGGTCACTCAGAAGGTGGGAACAAGGAAGCCATGCGAATACTATTAGTTGAAGACGATTTGAACCTCGCTCAATTCATCCGAAAAGGATTAAAGGAAGAACAATATGCGGTGGACTTTGCCGCCGATGGTGAAGAGGGGCTGGAGCTGGCCTTGGGAAATTCCTACGATCTCTTGATCCTCGACATCATGTTACCCAAACTCGACGGTCTCACGCTTTGCCGCCGTGTACGGGCCAAAGGAAACATGACTCCGGTCTTGCTGTTGACAGCGCGCAATACGCTGGAGACCAAAGTGTCTGGTTTCGATACTGGGGCAGACCAATTTTTGCCGAAGCCCTTCGCTTTTGTCGAGCTTCTGGCGCGAATCCGAGCGTTGTTGCGCCGAGGGGGGCCGCAACAATTGATTCGCCTCAAAGCAGCCGATCTAGAATTGGATCCGGCCTCTCACCGTGTCTGGCGGGCGGGACAGGAAATCCCACTGACGAATAAAGAGTATGCCCTGCTTGAGTTCCTGTTGCGAAACAAGAATCGGGTATTGACGCGTACGGCGATCATCGAACACGTCTGGGACATCAGCTATGACCCCATGACGAACATCGTGGACGCGCATATACGGGCCCTGCGCGCCAAGATCGATCGAGATTTTTCGCCCCCGTTGATTGCCACGGTACGCGGTACGGGATACATGTTAGAGGAGGAATCGGTCGTATGAAGTCCCTGCATAGTTTGATCCGTCAGTCTTCGCTCATGTTAATGGCAGGCCTCCTTCTTCTCTTTTCTGTTCTGACATATATCGGGGGCGACGCCCTTTTGCTGCACTTTGTGGATTCCAGACTATTAGCGTTGGTAGAGACATTGGCCAAGATTGTTGAGAAGTACCCTCATATCATCGAACGTTCAGGTGAGGAAGATGCGCTTGCTGCCGAGGTGGGCGAAAACAACAAGGAACCACACGAACTGCAAGATGTCACCCATTCTCTTCGGGTCTTCTCGACGGATGGTCGCCTTGTCTGGAAAGCTCCCAACTCGCTGGCACAACAGCCGGTGTCCGATCGCATGCTCGTACAGGTGCGTCTCGGGAACCCCGTGTTTGTAACCGCTGAGACGACCGATGGCCAGCCTGTTCGACATGTATTCATTTCGATTCCACGGCTGGGTGCGGTTCGGTACATTCTGCAGGCAGAGACATCCCTGCTCCTGTACCAGGAGACACGCAACGGTCTTGTGATCCTCTTCACTCTTGGATCCGGAACCATCCTTCTCGCCGCTTGGGTAGGCAGTGGGTGGCTGGCCGAGAAAGTGTTAACACCGATCCAGGTATTGAGTACTGGCGCCGAAACAATGTCCGAAGCGGATCTGGGAAAACGATTTACTCTAGATTCACCCTATCAGGAATTTCATCGACTCACCCAGGCGTTCAACTCCGTCATGGACAGGTTTCAACGGAGCGGAGATATTCAGCGGAGATTTTGTGACATTGCCGCTCACGAAATGAAAACCCCCTTGACCATCTTGCAGGGTAACCTGGACGTGGCCCTCATGAAAGCCAGAACCTCGGAAGAATATCGCGAAGCGCTCCTCAATAATCTTGAGCAGGTCGGACGGCTGATTGCCCTAACGCGATCCCTGTTGACGCTCGCAAATTTTACGAGCGGAAAGGCTCCCGTTCATCTCGTGCCGCTTGCCCTGGAACCCTTAGTTCAAGACCTGGTGGAGGAACTGACTCTGCTTGCCGATGACCGTCGAATTACGTTGTCGCTTGAATCCCAATCGGTCCCACCTGTCCTGGGAGACGCACAATGGCTCAAGCAAGCGCTGATCAATCTACTCGATAACGCGCTGCACTACACACCGTCCGGTGGAGCCATCACTGTCCGCTTGCATACGGTGGGGGAAGTGGTTGCTGTGGCTGTCGAGGATACGGGCCATGGAATCGAGCAGGAACATCTCCCTCATCTGTTCGAGCGGTTTTATCGGACTGATTGGGCTCGGGCGAAGGACGCCGGCGGTACCGGACTCGGACTCCCCATCGTCAAGGAAATTGCTGAGGCTCACAGCGGGACCATTTCGGTCACCAGTCAAGTCTACAAGGGTTCGGTCTTTACCCTGCGTCTGCCGGCCCTTTCTCGCCAGGCCATTCCTGGGTAGTGTGTGAAGACTTCGAATTCCCTTCCTGCCTGTATTCTCCTCTGATATCTAAGGCATTGACATGGTTGGCTCGGGGCGATGGCACAGCGGGAGCTGGCGGAGACACTTCGGAATCATGAAGAATTCTTCATGATCCGTTCACGATCCGTTCATCTTGGTCAGGTATCATGACCAGTCTAGAAAGATGTTGGGGGGCAGGCGGTCAGTCAGTTTACTTGCGAAGGGGGGCCGTATGGGCAAGATATTTCCGGCTATGGTGGTGTTGGTCCTCGCGCTTGTGAGCCTGGTAGGATATGAGTCGCGAGCTGGCGGAGAGACGAATCACGTCCGTGTGGCGGAGATGCAGAAAACCCTTCGCGAACTCTGGCTCGGGCACATCTTTATGATTCAGCATGTCGTACTCTACAACACGACAAACAATCAGGCGGAGCGGTATACCGCTGACAAGCTGGTTCTGGCGAACGCCAAACAGATTGCGGACACATTTACGCCGTTCTACGGCGAAGCGAGGTCTGAGAAGCTCTTTACTCTGCTGAGTGGCCATTATGCCGCGGTGAAAGCATATTCCGAGGCCACCATCGGGGGGAATACGCACCAACAGGATGCCGCGCTGGCTCATATGGCGTCGAATGCCGACAACATCGATGCTTTCTTCACCGAAGTCAATCCTGACCACTTGCCGAAGGATACGATTCGGGGCCTGATTGCGGCGCATGGAGCTCACCATGTGCTTCAAATCAACCAGTACAAGAAAAAAGAGTATGTGAAGCTCGAGGAAACCTGGCCGATGATGCGACAGCACGTCTACATCATTGCAGATACGCTGACAACGGCATTGTCGAAACAGTTCCCTGACAAGTTTTCATGATTTGGGAGGGACGTCGTCGCCAGCGTTGATTCCGAGAGAAGAATACCTATTCCGCAATATTCATGAATGCATCAACATCGTGTTTCAGGTATGCTTCCCTCCTGTCGTAGGCTCGACCCTGAATGGCTGGTGACATATCCGCCGATTTCCATTACAAGCCGTATTGGTATTCGCCAGTATCATGTTCGCGACGGCGATTCCATCTTACGCGGTAGCCGCAGAGTCGATTCCTGAATTTTTTCCAATTCGTCCACTTAATTTTGACGTCTCGTTTAATCAGCGGACATTTGCGCCACAGACCAGAGTCATTGCTGCCCAGGCCGGACTTACTGCCTTTCGCTACGGCAACCTCGAGGTGAGAACTGTCTATCAATACTATAGTCAGCATACCCCAACATTTACTACAGACCAAAATTCTTTGTATCTGAATCCCCGCTGGAATAATTTCATCGATATCTTGGATTTTCCAAAAGACTACCCGATCAATCGTATGATTCGACATGTTCTCTTTGGACCGCTGGAGGACCGGGCGGTGCCATATCTTGGGGCACTGGTTGGAGGCACGATCCCGGGCCGAGATGCCAATTCCCCAGGCTATCTTTATGGAGGCCAGGTGGGAGTGCGATTCCCTGTGGCTCGAGGATTTTCGGTCGATATGGGGCTGCAATACATACGACTTGAAATTGACTTCAAAGGTAAGTCCGAGCTGTCGGAGCAATGGCTCTTTACAACCGGAGTTCGATTCTAACAAATATGATTGTTGGTAGATCCTCGTGAGCCTACAGTCGATTACACGGAAACTACGGCACCGCCTGAAGGAATCGGGCCCACAAGGTATCGTCCCGTTCCTGATCGCGTTCGGATTATTTCTGCCAGGGTGCGGACTTGTCTTCGATGCTGTGGAACTGGTGCAGCCTCTTACACGGGATGAAATGTCTGCGATCTGCTCGCGAGGGCAGTTGCGTGTTGGAATTTCTGTTGAACCTTTTCGTCCCTTTGTATTTCCAGCCGTGTACACCGATGAAGGAGTTCGTGTCACCGGCCTCGATGTGGAGCTGATCCGTGAGGTGGCCGACGCGCTGACCACATATTGTAATGGGCAGAAACCCATCGTTCCTACATTGCACCTCACCCGGTTCCGCGATCTCTTCATCGAAATGAATGAAGGGCATCTCGATCTGTTTGTCTCGTCGGTCGGTGGGAATATTCCGGGTGCCAGACCTGTAGGCCTGTGGTTTTCCATTCCATATTTTCATAACGGCGGCATCGGGGCCATGATCCGAACGCCGGAAGTGGCTGAGAAAATACGGACGAAGTTTCAACAACAACCTGGAAGTCCTAACACGCTTGCGGCGATCCAAGCAGGGCTTTCTGGCTTGACCGTTGCCGCGCAGAGGGGGAGAACCTCTCACCTCTATGCAGAAGCCAATCTGAAGAATATCCGCTTGCTCCTATGCGATTCGCTTCCCGCTGCAATAGAGATGAGGGACCCACCCATTGATGTCGTTGTGTCCACACATGCCATCCTCGATTACGTGACGAAGCACGTGTGGCCGGACTGGCGCCTCCTCACACGGAATGACGGAACGCCCTTGGTCCTGACGCAGGAATCCTTCTCCATTGTGACGGTTGAAGAACATAGGCGTCTGCAGTGGTTCCTCAACAACCTGCTGTATCGATTAGAAGAGTCCGGGCGGTTGGAGCATATGCGCAGGCGTTGGCTGGAAGAGGACTATGCGCCTACTCGACGGGCAGCCACGGAAGGCTTGCCGTTTGAAGTTTCGAAAGTGCCGGAACATTACGATCAAGGACAGTGTCGTTTCGCAACCGGAAGGTGAGCAAGAAAGACATGCTAATGAAGTCTCCCGTGCTGCTGTTCATATCCCTGAGTCTTGTATTCTTTCTGACGTGGTCAAGTATTGGTTGGTCGCAGGGACCTCGTGAGGAAGCTGAAACGACTGCCCAACATTTAGCCACACTGCTCAATGTCGGACGTCTCATCGTCGATCGCAATCAAACGCTTATTAATGATCCCCGGAAAGGCGATAAGGGATTTACTCCGGAGGTATTTGAACATGAAGTTGTCAATGAATTTATCCGGCAGACACACATGGATCTGAATCATCTCCCCTCGCATCTTCCCTCTCTTGCGAAAGAAGTATTGCCGCTATTGCTTCAGTCGAGCAAGGAGGTGGTGGCTGATGCGCAACTCGTGATTAATCAACGAGGCATTGGGTATAAGAATTTCATTCCGGCCACTTTTGGCAGCCAAGCCGCTCGAAAGTTCTCCCATCACTCTCACGTGAAAATTAAGCAAACCGCACTCAATCCAAGGAATTTGAAAAACACACCTGATGCGTATGAAGAAGCTGCGTTGAAACGTCTGGCCACGCAACCGACCTCGAACACCTCCGTCACCGACTGGATTGACAATGAAACAACCCTGCGAGCCTTAACTCCGATATATTATTCGAAAGATTGCCTGGCCTGTCATGGCAACCCCAAAGGCATCTTAGATATTTCGGGCTATCCACGGGAAGGCGCCCAGGAAGGCGATCTTGCCGGTGCCATCAGCATTCAAATCCCAGTGAAATAGTCGGTAGCAAGCTGTCCACCAACTTTAAACAACGTGGAAACCAAGCCCTACGGCGGGTATCCCCAGTTCTACGATGTGAAGATCACCCAGCTGATCGAACAAGTGAATCCCGGGGGCCAGGTGTGGAACGTCCGAGTGGGGCGGAAACACCATGCCCCCTACGGGGTGTTCGAAGGGATGACTATTTTCGACGCGGGCGCCAAGGTGGGCCAGGCGGCGATCGGCTACATTCCCACAGACCAGGAATGGCGGTTTGTGAACATCTATGAGGATACGGCCACCTCAATGCGCGCGCTGGTGGAGGGCATCGACAAGACCGGCTTCTCACGGGACGAACCGTGGAAGATGACCGGAAGCAGTCTGCCGGAGCATGAAACCTTCTTCTTTTACCTCCAGCGGATCTGTAACCACTGCACCTATCCTGGTTGCTTAGCCGCCTGCCCGCGGAAGGCGATCTACAAGCGACCAGAAGATGGGATTGTCTTGATCGACCAGAACCGGTGCAGAGGCTACAAGAAGTGCGTCGAACAGTGCCCATATAAAAAGCCGATGTATCGAGGCACCACTCGCGTATCGGAGAAATGCATCGCCTGCTACCCGCGCATTGAAGGCAAGGACCCGCTCACGGGCGGAGAGCCAATGGAGACCCGCTGCATGGCCGCCTGCGTCGGCAAGATTCGGATGCAGAGTCTGGTCCGCATCGGCGAAGACGGCTTGTGGGCCGAGGATCGCTGGCATCCGCTCTACTACGCAATTCGCGTGGAGCAGGTGGCGCTTCCCCTCTACCCGCAGTGGGGGACGGAGCCCAACGGCTTCTATATCCCTCCGCGGCATAGCCCGCGCGGGTACGCGCGGCAGATGTTCGGCCCTGGTGTCGATAACGCCATCGAGAAGTACCTCGTCCCCAGCCGGGAACTATTGGCGGTGCTGCAGCTCTGGCGCGCCAGCCAGCAAATCGTCTTCCGGTACGATGTGATTCCGGGCCCCAAAGTGTTCGAGACCCAGATCCACGGGAAACGGTTCGAGATGTACAACGATACCGTGCTAGGCTTCAACAAGTCCGGGAAGGAAGTGGCGCGCGTGCAGGTCGAAGAGCCGATCTACATTCGACCGGCGGAGCGTGTCACCTGGCTCTAAGTGTCATCTAGACTAGCCTTTCACAAGGGGCGGAGTTCCATAGGGACTCCGCCCCTTTGTTTTCACTCTTCTGTTTAAATTCGCTCCGATTTCTTGGCTCGTCGCTAAATCATTTCTAAGGTCATTCCGCGTAAAACGCATCTTGCATGCAACGATGCAGGCACATCCATTCCGTTCTGTGCTTCAGACACAACATTTCATACGCAAGAGCAGCACATCAACGGATGCAGTAGCAGTTTTCGCGAGTATTGTAGGCCTATTGTGATCGCGCGCCCTAAGATTGTCCGTGTCCAAGACTAGTTAGGAGGATGAAGAATTCTTCACTCAACGTTCACGATCCGTTCATCTTGATGAGCTACCCTGAGTTTAAGGGAAAGACTATCGAGAGAGACTCAACGTGTCACTCTTATTTAGGGACAGGAGCGCGCGCGTTCAACCGTACATCGCAGGAGGGCGTTATGAACAAGATACATCAGTCTATTCTAGCGTTGGTATTCGTGCTTGTTAGCCTAGTGGGCTGTGGCTATGAGCCGCGAGCATCTGGGAATGCGAATCCAGCCAGTGTGGCGGAGATGCAGCAGAACCTTCGTGACCTTTGGGTCGGGCATATCTTTTGGGTTCGGCACGTCGTATCGAACATCGCGACGAACGATCCTGAGGAGCGGGATGCCGCCGAAAAGGAGGTCGTGACCAATACGAAACAGATTGCACATACGATAGTGCCTTTTTACGGTGAAGTTGCGTCGGAGAAATTCTATAGCTTGCTGGATGGCAATATTGGCGCAGTACGAGAATACTCGGAGGCCACAGTCGCGGAGAATAAACAGCAGCAGGATGCTGCACTTGCTCACTTGGCGGCCAATGCCGACGAGATCGCCGATTTCCTTAGCCATCTCAATCCCCATCTGCAGAAAGACACCGTTCGGGCTCTAATTGCGACACATGGAGCGCACCATGTCCTCCAAATCAAACAGTACAAGGCAAAGGATTATGCGCCCCTAGGGGCAACCTGGCCGATGATGCGACAACACATCTATGTCATTGCGGATACGCTTACGACGGCATTGGCAAAGCAATTTCCGAGCAAGTTTTCGTGACTGGTGTGTGACCACGTCGCCTGCGTCGATTGTGAGGGTAAGGGCGCAGCGCGGTACGCGACCTCGCTTGAGGTTGGGACTGGCGCCATTTCATTTGTAGGTTGAAGAGGGGGGAAGTGAGCTCTTTTATACATTCACGGCATGATGGTTCCAATATCATGAGCACATAAAGCCCAGTCGAACAATGGAGGTGCACCATGCTTCGTAAAATATTTTCGATCTTCTCGCTCTTCATTTTACCGGCCGCCGTGCTGATGATCCCTCTGGAGGCGCAATCCGACCCCGCAGATCCCGAAGAAGTCGCTCATATAAAAGCTGGGCATATAAAAGTTGAGGGAGTAGTGATGGAAATAAGATCGGGGCTCTATACAGTCAAGACAGCAACGGGTGCCACGCGCAAATTAAGTGAAAATGCGGCTCTTCGTGATGGCCATGAAATCCCTAAAATCGGAGACGAACTGACCATGTGGGTCAACGAAGGCAATGCGATCATGGATGTGCATAAGAAAGGGCATTCTGACCCGCATCATCAATTCATTTCCGGCACGCTCGAATCGATCGATTATGGTAAGTCCAGGATGACGCTCTCGACTTCGAAAGGGGAGCAGGGTTTTAGCCTCCGACCAGAGAGCCGCATGTTTAGGGACTTCGCTGTCGGCACTCAAGTCACGCTCGAAGTGAATGAAACGGGAGAGGTCATCGACATTCATAAGGACAAAAAGTAAGACGTTCCCAAGTATTCGACGGGAGCAAGGTGCGCTCATAGATCTATCTTCGTGAACCGATTGAAGCAGATCGAGAGAGATAGGTCCGCCACGTATCGAATTTCCCGAGACCTATTGTGCGCCACTTAATTTCCGGACAGTGTATTAAACATCGCTCACCATCAATTCTGTAGAATCCAGCCCTCTTCGAGTTCCTACTCCTCAATGGACAGCCAGTGCACTCGCTCGTGGCGTTGGTGAGAGATCATGGGGCACAACAACTCATGAAGAATTCTTCATGCTCTCTTCATGGACCAATCATGTGACGGAGCTAGAGTATTACCAATGGCTGAGAACGCCGCAATGCTTTCAAGCCAAGAACACAACGCATCGAACCAACAACCGGGAGGCTGAATCATGGGACAGAGAATGAATACAGAAAAGCCGGAGTGTGGTGGAACGATGAACCAGAACGGAAGTGGAGATGCCATTCGGGCGCTTCCAGCGAACGAACAGCTCGCGACGAGATCCTGTGCTCGTTGTGCGGGCCTGCTCGTGACCGAGTGGTATTACGACTTGCATAACACCGGCGCCGATCACCTTGAAACCCTCCGCTGCGTGCAATGCGGGCACCGTGTCGATCCCGTGATCTTGCAGAACCAAATCCAGCCGCCGGTCGAAATTCATACACTACGGAAGGTGCAGCGTAAGTACTCCGCGAGGACAGGCATGGCGCGTGAACTCGCATGAGCCACAACTACGGCGGAGAGAAAGCGCTGCGGGACGTCGTAAAGAAGCATGGAATGAAGAATGGAGTCTGTCTTCTTTGACCAGCCAGACGAAGGCTCAGGTCGCAGGGCTAGGGCCTCCGGAAGCCTGTGGAATACGTTGGTGTGTGCCGCCAAAGGCAAAGAACTGTGGGCCTTGGGCTGGAAGTGCGTTCCCGAGATGATGGCCCTCTTCGAACGGTTGAAAAAAGTAATTGATACCGCTGAAGAATTCAGGGTCCTCGACGCGATCTATGAAGCCATGCCACCTCGCAACTTCTCCTCGCACCTATTCCAGCGTGCACCGGAGCGGTTTGCGGTGATGGAGATGCGGGATGTCCTCTGGAGTGAATGGGGCAATCCGGAGCGCATCCTATCGGGCCTCGAGAAGTTCGGAAGACGACGGACGGCTGCGCAGAATCCACTTCCTTTCCTTTACGTAGGGTGACGGGCTGTTTGAGTAGATTCCTGTAACGAAGGAGGCCTGACGCGATGAACATTCTTGTTATTGGCGGGACCGGATTGGTTGGCAGTCATGTCGTGAAGGGTCTTGTGGCCAAAGGAGAACAGGTGCATATCCTCACCCGCTCGGCTGACAAGGCCGATGGCTTCCCACTTGGGGCTAGCGGCATTATTGGAAATCTCCACAAGCCAGAGACATTGCGCTGGGCCATGAGAGGAATCGATCGTGTATTTCTGGTCACACCACTCAGCTCGACGGAAACAGAAGAGGGGCTGGCGGTCGTGGCGGCAGCGAACCGCGCCGGTGTTCGGCACCTTGTCTATCTGTCGGTCTACCATGTGGAGCAGGCTCCACACATTCCCCATTTCAAGTCCAAGATGAAGATCCAGAGGGCGCTCAGAGATTCGGGGATGGCGTTCACGGTGATCATGGCTAATAACTTTTTCCAGAACGATCTGCTGTATCGCGAGTCGATTCTAAAGGAAGGGATCTATCCGCAGCCGATCGGGGACATCGGCCTGAACCGCGTCGACGTGCGAGATATCGCGGATGCCGTGGTTACGACCCTTACCCAAACAGGACACGAGTTCCATTGTTATCCGTTGATCGGCGGAGAAGTATTAAGCGGGCAGGCCGTGGCGGACATCTATACCCGCACCCTCGAGCGAAAAATCCGGTACGGGGGAAATGATCTCGATGTCTGGGGGGAAAAGGTTACGCATATGCTGCCAGGCTGGTTGGTCCAGGACCTGAAACTCATGTACGAATTCTTCCAGCGCCAGGGGCTTCGGGCGAGCGAAGCAGATTTTCCCCTGCAAGCGAAGGTGCTCGGTCATCCTCCCCGCGATTATCCATCGTTTGTCAGAGAGACAGTTGCCACATGGATGCCTGACGGACACCGCGAATACGCGAAAGTGGGGTAAGAACGGTCGTTCCAGAAAGAGAACGAAACAGATTCCCACGGAAGATTCCCCGAATGTCTGGTTTACTGCTTCTATCTCGCCTCCGACGCACTGAGCAATATGGCACAGACATGACGCCATACGCATGACACGATATCGCATTAGACGCTCACCTCCGCACATGTTCACTTGCGATAATTTATGGTGCCGGCGTTCTCAAAGGATTTATGCGATCTGGGCGTGACCAGAAGGAGTTGCGTTATGGACCTGAACGGGCTTGTTCATCGAGAACTCGGTGAGGGCATGACTGAAGAGGAATTAGACTCTACAGTTGGGGTTTCCGTGGAGATAATCGCGAATATTTTAGCTGACGAACTACCTCAAGACCGCCCAACATGGGAACACTTTGCGCGGTATTTTCGTGTGGATGTAGATTTCCTCGAAATCGGTGGTCCGCCACACTCAGAGGGACTGTTCGACCTCAAAGAGAGCGCCAATCCCTCTCCCCTCGGCCAGATGAGAAAGGTGCCACTCCTACGGTGGGATCAAATCGATCAGATGGTCATACCCGACGTGCCGTCTCGTGTCGTTCAAGCGAAAGCGATGCTCGAAACGGACGTTCCAGGGATACGTACCTTTGCCATGCAGGTGAAAGACAATTCTATGGAACCTCTCTTCACTGAGGGCGAGGTCATTTTCGTCAACCCTGATCTTCCGAGTGAACCTGGTCACTATGTGATGGTCGACCGTGAGCAGGGCCGCCCGGAGGGAGCCTTGTTGAGGCAGCTCAAGGAAATCGGCGGGCAGACCAAACTTCATCCGCTCAACCCGAGGTATGAAGACCTTCCCATGACGAACCAACAGCGTATCCTGGGCCGAGTGGTACGGTTGCGGAAGAACGTGTGAAAAATATGGGTGCGAGTTGAGGACTGGCGACCCCTAAGCCTGTGATTATTGAAGCGGTCGTGAATCCCTTCGAGCCGCGATGCCTTCCAATGTGACGCTGGAGGAGGCCACCAAGCGTGCGTTGTCGCTCGCGCACTGCGAGCCGAACCGGAAGCGAATCGCCTTCACGGTACTTGCGAATAAAGTTCGTGAACTCATCTAGCAGGCTGTTGGCAAAGTCCACCTGGTCAACCCTCCATGCGACGAAGACAGCAAGGTGAGGACACATGAAGAAGACACCGACGATTGAAAAGGGGTTGGGAACATTAATTATTACCGGCAGCAGTGGGCGTATTGGTAGTGCGTTCATTGATCACATCGGCGACAGCTATACAGAGATGGGCCTCGACCGCAAAGGCCCTCCCCATCCCCCGCCCGATACCGACCACGTTATCGATTGCGACCTCAGCTCGGATGAGAGCGTGTGTGATGCGCTGGACGAAGTTCGTCGACTCGGACATAAGCGAATTGCCTCAGTCATCCATCTCGCCGCGTACTACAGTTTTTCCGGTGAGCCGAGTCACCTCTACGAGCAAGTGACCGTGCGCGGCACTGAACGGCTGTTGCACGGGCTGCGCGACTTCGAGGTCGAGCAGTTTATCTTTTCCAGCACCATGCTCGTGCATGCACCCTGTGAACCAGGAGAACGCATTGACGAAGATTGGCCGCTCAAGCCGAAATGGGATTATCCCAAATCGAAAGTCGCGACGGAGCAACTGATCTTACGTGAGAGAGGCGACGTGCCGGTGGTGTTTCTGCGCATCGCCGGAGTGTATAACGATCATGGCCATTCGATCCCTATCGCGCAACAGATTCAGCGCATTTACGAACATCGCTTCATCGGCCATATTTTTTCCGGTGACATCACGCATGGAGCAGCCTTCGTGCATATGGAGGATATGGTCCAGGCCTTGGTGCTCGCCGTCGAACTTCGCAAAGAACTTCCCCAAGTCACCACACTGCTCATCGGCGAACCGGAGACGCTCAGCTACGATGAGCTACAACGCGCCATCAGCCGCGTGCTTCACGGCAAAGAAAGGAGAACCTATCGCATTCCTAAGGCATTGGCCAAGTTTGGCTCCTGGCTCCTGAACGTGGTGCCCGGCGCCGACCCCTTCATCAAGCCGTGGATGATTGATATAGCTGACGATCATTATGCGCTCGACATCTCCCGTGCCCGCGCGCTTCTCGGCTGGGAGCCGCGCCACTCTCTACGCGACACCTTGCCGAAAATGCTCAACTTTCTGAAATCTGACCCGGCGGGGTGGTATCAGGAAAACGAACTGATGGCAACACCTATTCCAGATGGTCCGCCCTGGCCCCATGTGGCGAACATGTTGCTTGGTCTATGGCTCATTGGGACCGCGCCGGCCCTCGGCGTGACGGTGCCTGCGCTACTCTGGAGCGATCTCGCGAGCGGTTCGGTCATTATTCTCTTCAGCGCGCTCGCGATGCGCCATGCGTGGGCTGCGTGGGCCGTGTGTGGCGTGGGTCTGTGGGTGATGAGCGCGCCGCTCTTGTTCTGGGCGTCGAACGCCGCCGTTTACAACAACGACGTGCTCATCGGCGCGCTGGTGGTCACCTTCTCGGTCATTGTCCCGCAGCTCGGTCGTGACGGTTCCGGCTCCGGCGCTCCGCCTGGTTGGAGCTACAATCCTTCCGGTTGGGTGCAACGCTTGGGAATCGTGTTTCTAGCGATGGCCGGATTTTTCCTCTCTCGCTACATGGCGGCGTTTCAACTCGGCCACATCGTGTATCCGTGGGACCCGTTCTTCGGCGATAGCACCAGACTTGTACTCACCTCGGACATCTCGAAAGCCTTTCCTGTGTCTGACGCCGGCCTGGGCGCGCTCTCCTACCTGCTCGACGCCCTGGCGGGACTGATTGGCGGAAGACGGCGCTGGCGCACCATGCCGTGGATGGTGGTACTCTTCGGTCTGTTCATCATCCCGCCGGGTGTGACCAGCATTGTGCTGGTCATTCTCCAGCCGGTGAGTATCGGCGCATGGTGTACGCTGTGTCTGGTGGCATCGGTGATGATGCTGCTCATGGTGTCACCTGCGCTGGATGAAGTAATCGCCACCGGCCAGTTTCTCCTTCGCACCAAGCGCGCACACGGCAACGTCTGGCGCGCATTTTGGCAAGGTGAAGGCAGTACGGCGGAAGAACCAGAGCCAACTCAAAGACGATCACAACTTTCGGAAATCCTGCACAGCGTCGAGGCCTTCTCTGCTCCGATTAATTTATGGCTGAGCACATTGGTCGGCGCCTGGTTGATGGCTGCGCCGACGCTGCTGGGACTGGCTGGAGGCATAGCCGATAGCACGCACATCATGGGCGCGCTGGTGGTCACGTTCTCGGTGATAGCGTTTGCCGAACCTGTGCGCCTGGTGCGGTGGCTTAACGTACTTTGCGGCCTGTGGGTATTCCTGACGCCATGGCTTCTTGCGGGCGGCACGCCAGCCTGGCAGTGGATTAGTGTCGCCAGTGGACTCGCGCTCGTCGTACTCAACCTCCGTCGCGGTCCAGTTGAGGATTCATACGGTGAATGGCAACGATTTATTCAGTGAAGTGTGATGAATCAACGGATTGTTGCCACTGGTTCGGCAACGTAAAACGCACCGGTGAGTTGGTGGATTGGGTCAAGCCGGCTCAGACGGACCCCGTGATGATTGTCCGGTGAATCTCTTCTCAGTCCCAACTAGGTGAGACGGATGGATCAGGAGATATTAGAATTTCCCCTCTGGCTTCGGGTCAACCATTTCATCAATCTGTTCTGCATCTTTGTGTTGATGCGAAGCGGTGTGCAGATTCTTGCGGACCATCCAAAACTCTATTGGAATGATGACGCCACGCCAGGATGCGAATGGATTAAATTCGGAAAGAAAGTAATGCCGAAGGACCGTCTCTGGACCTCAATGGACGAGGCAGAACACATCAACTCCTTCGTGGCTCTCCCCGGTGGACACCATAATCTTGGCGCTTCAAGAAATTGGCATTTTCTGATTGTCCCGGTATGGATACTGAACGGCCTCAGTTATGTGGCCCTGCTCTGTATCACCGGCCAATGGCGACGGCTCATTCCAACAAGCTGGACTGTGTTTCCTCAAGCCTGGGAGAGCCTCCTGACGTTTGCCAGTTTTCAGATCCCACCTGACAGCGCGTTTCACCCCTATGATGCGTTGCAGCAACTCACCTATGCAGGAGTGATCTTTCTCGTCACCCCGCTGATGATCCTGACCGGGCTCTGTATGTCGCCGGCGCTCATCGCCCGCTTTCCCTGGTATCCGAAACTCTTCGGCGGACGACAAGCCGCACGGAGCCTCCATTTTATAGGCTTGATGACATTGGTAATCTACACGCTGGGGCATCTCACGATGGTTGTCCTCGTGCACTTTCCCGAGAACATCAGCCACATGGTACTGGGATCAGCCAACCCGAATGTGGCGCTGGCCCTCTGGATCGCTTCGATCGTGTTGATCGGGGTCGTGCTCTTTCATCTCTGGGCCACGGTATATACGCTACGCCATCAACGACAGTTTCAACTCAATGCCATTGCCTTCATCGAACCGCTCATGCGGGTCCTGTTCGGGCGGTTGCGATCCTGCCAGTCCTACACCAAAGAGGACATTTCGCCATACTTTCGGGTGAATGGGTACCCGCCGGAATCGGACACATATAGGAAACAGGCTGAAATACAGTTTATGGAGTGGCGCATGGCTATCGGCGGTCTGGTGGAACAACCACTGATACTGTCCCTCGCAGATCTGCGTATGCTCCCTAAGCAGGAGCAAATCACCAAACATAATTGTATTCAGGGCTGGTCCGCCGTAGCGGAATGGGGAGGGGTGAGGATGAGCACCATCCTAGACATGTGCAGGCCCCTGCCACAGGCGCGGTATGTGGTCTTCTATGCGTTTCCTCAAGCGGAGTACGCACCGCTTGCATATTACGAAATCCTTACGCTCGAAGACGTCCGTGACCCGCAAACTCTTCTTGCCTATGAGATGAACTGGAATCCTCTCCCGATTCCCCATGGGGCACCCTGTCGCCTGCGTATTGAAACAAAAACAGGATACAAGATGGTGAAGTATCTTTGTGCGATCGATCTGGTCGAAACCTTTGCCACAATTGGAGAAGGGCATGGAGGCTACAGAGAAGATCATCAATATTATGACAAGGTGGCGGCGATGTGACTCACTGTGATGACGCAGTGGGCGAGTGTTCCCATAAGCCGTTGTCCACGATTCGATCTCAGCGGGCACATTGAGAAATGAGCCAGCGCGTATCGTCTCAAAGAAGGAGGGCATGCATGATGGGTACATCTCAGTCCGATGCCTTAGTCTTCTTCGGCGCCACCGGTGATCTGGCCTTCAAGAAAATTTTTCCGGCGTTACAGGCTATGGTCAAACGCGGCCACCTTGCTGTTCCGATCATTGGCGTAGGCCGGTCGGCGTGGACGGTGGACCAGCTCCGAGTTCGAGCCCGCGAGAGCCTTGAACAGCATGGGGAAGCCGATCCCATCGCTTGCGAGACACTCTGTCGTTTACTGCACTATGTGCGCGTTGACTATGCGGACTCGAGCACGTTTCAGGCACTGCGCAAAGAACTGGGCGGAGTCGAGCAGCCACTCTATTATCTGGCAATTCCGCCCAGTTTATTTACGACAGTCATTGAAGGGCTGGCGAAGTCAGGCTGCCTCGATGGGGCCCGCGTGATTCTCGAAAAACTCTTCGGGCGAAACCTGGTTTCCGCTCAGGAACTCAACCGCACACTCCACAGCTATTTCACAGAACAAGCCATTTTCCGCATCGATCATTACCTCGGAAAAGAATCTGTCCAGAACCTGATGTATTTCCGTTTCGCTAACCCGTTCATTGAAACCGGGTGGAATCGACACTCCATCCAGCGTGTGCAGATCACGATGGCCGAGGAGTTTGGAGTGGCGGGTCGTGGTCGGTTCTACGAGGAGGTGGGAGCGATTCGCGACGTGGTGCAAAGTCACTTGTTGATGGTAATGGCTTGCCTGGTTATGGAACAGCCGTCCGGTAGGGATTATGAATCGATTCGGGAGGAACGCGTGAAAGTCCTCAAGATGATACGGCCGCTCATTCCTTCGGATGTCGTGCGAGGGCAATTCCGTGGCTACCGCCGTGAGGGCGGCGTAGCTTCTGAGTCACAGGTCGAGACGTTCGCAGCGCTCCGATTCTACATCGACAGTGAGCGATGGGCGGGAGTGCCGTTCTATGTGCGCACTGGTAAGTGCCTCCCTGTCACGGTTACCGAAGTGCTGGTCGAGTTCAAGCGGCCAGGCTGTCCCGTGTTGGACGAGATCGAACCACCGTTGCCGAACTATTTTCGTTTCCGGCTCAGCCATGACGTGATGATCGCCGTGGGTGCCACTACCAAGGTTCCAGGACAGGCAATGGTGGGGAAACGAATAGAGCTGGTCGCGCAGCAGTGCTCCGGCGACGAGATGGATTCGTATGAACGTCTCCTTGGAGATGCTATGAATGGTGATGCCACGCTCTTTGCCCGCGGGGATGGGGTGGAAGCAGCCTGGCGGGTCGTGCAGCCGATTCTCGACACTCGGATGTCGTTGCACGAGTACGAGGCAAACACCTGGGGGCCGCGCGAAGCGGATCGGCTCATTGAGGGCGGTTGGCACAACCCCTCAGGATGATTCACGTTCCTTACATCTGTTGGAGGAACTTGGACCTCAAGACACTCCTCCAGAATCTCCCTCGACCGTGACCTCTTTCAACAGCCGCATCACCGTACTGATCGAGTACTTGTCTATTTTAAATGTCTCAATCTCAAATCCATGAGACTCCCCGCAATCTCTCACAATAGCTTTCTCACCCGCTCCCGAATCGCCCGTTTCCGTAACACTACTAATTTTTTGATGAAAAATAAGCTCTCCCAGTCATTCAGCATGAGATGAAGAATTTTTCATAATCTCTTCATGAATCGATCATGTGACAGCGCTACAGTACCGACAACGGCTAAGGATACCATAGCCGCCGCTCTGAAGTTAAAATCACATGAAGGTGAGACTTCATCAAATGAAAACCAGACAAGGGATTCTCCTAGGCGTAAGAAGGCGCGCTTATTGATATCATTTAGGCAAGTCAAAAAATGGTGGCAACATCGTGCCTCTAATATGGAATCTCGTCGGTCATGAGTAGCTTTCCGATTATTCCTTCCGTCAAAGCTGGAGGAGAAATGTCTCGACAATGTTCGTGTAAGTCTTTGTAGGGATGAATCGAAAGAAAGGAGACAAGAACCGATGGAACGGAACAACAAAAGTATATTGGTCGTCGATGATAATCACGATGTACGGTACATGCTCTCGGTCCGGCTCATCAGTGTTGGCTACGTGGTCTATCAGGCGGCGAACGGGTGGGAAGCCTTGGAACAGTTGGATACGCACTCGATTGACGTCGTCTTGACCGACTACCACATGCCGGGGATGAACGGGTTCGGATTATTATCCGTCTGCCGCGTGAAGTGGCCGGGAATTCCGGTCCTGTTCTTCTCAGGAGAACAAGATGACATGGCGCACGAGGCGGTTGAGCGGGGAGCGTTCGCGTGGGTTCGCAAAGGAAGTGACGTCTCGATGCTCATGGAGTTCATTGACCTTGCAATTCAACAATCAGTCGATGCATGACCGACATAGCAGGCATCGTGGTCGTAGATAATGATCGGGACAGGGAGAGAGTGCCCTATGCGTCAAGAAAATCTCCGGCAGCTTGTGCTCGGGCTGACCATCCTGATCACGCTTAACGGATGCGACACCATGCCTATAGAGAAGGCGTTGTACGCGGCAGTTCCTGCAATAATACGAGCAACAACAGATTGAGGATACAACACAGCCATACAACTGCCGACACCCTGCCACAGAATCCGCCATCCGATCATCAGTGCTTTCCAATAACGAGGCGGCATGCGTTCTTATTCCTGCTTCTCTTTCGTCAAGGTGGTGGGGGAACCTGGAGTCGGCAAAGGCACCGGTGAGGGTTGTGGTGACGGGACCGGGGAACCGGACGCGACGCCGGAGGCTGCGGACTAGGAAAAGTCGGACCTGGCCCAGGATGCGGCGGTTCGCCGGTCACCTCAATTGTAGTGGGAACGGTTCCCGCCAGGACTCCGACTAATCACACGCTCAAAATAAAGCCCAATATGTCTTTCATGGTTTGAAGAGATCTCACCATGTTCCCGAGTTTTTCGCAACTGGGGAAGCCCCCCATTACCGGGGGTTCCCTGCCCTCCTCATTTATGCGGCAGCGCCCGTCATTTCGCGGCAGAGTTGGGCGCAATGGCGGCAAACAGCAGCGCACTCTCCGCAGAGTGGATGGTGAAGCGCATGGCGTTCGCACATTTCGGCGCAACGATCGCAAATATCAGCGCAGACCCGGTGCAGCATGTCCGCCGAAGAAGAAAGCCGACTCATCCATTGCGCTGACAGCACGCAGATGCCGGCACAGTCCTGGCAGAGTCTGATACAGACTTGACGTATATCCTTATCTTTATGGTCCATGTGACTGTCTGCATTCATACCGATCATCTCGTCTGAGCAACGAAGGCAGATGGAAACACACGAGAAACACGCGTCGATACATTGTTGCATGGCTTCACCCATGGTGCGATGGTCATGATGCATGATGGCCTCCACAAAGATGTAAGGAATGATGAAACGTCTGCATGACTGATCCCATGCAAACGGTTAACTGTGTGTCCGTTCAGGCGGCGCGTTTTTTTCTCGGCATGTTGGCTCCATCCTGTCTAGCTTTGGGATGACCGATGGCGCATAACTATCCCTCCATGGATTTCGACAATTCACTGTAACAGTAATCTCGAGATTCGAGCCTGGGGAAGGCCCTAGCTTTATGATGGAGAGTGGGGTGTGGTTACTCGTTTCCTGCAAACGCGATCGTGCTCAGCAACGCGTTTTCTGCTTGGCGAGAATCCAATCTGCTGTGTTGGACGACGATGGTGACATCGGACTCGATCTGGCTGGCAAAGTCTGTATCGACAGGGATCGGAGCTGGGTCTGTCAGATCGTTGAACCCTCACATGCCTCGTCCGCTCAGCGGGCACGACCAGCACTATAGGGGCCGACATTGCGACCGGCCGGCTGATTCGCTCCACTCCTTGGTGGGTCGGCGAGACATTCTACAATCAATACACTATCCTATTTTCTATTTTTTCCGTACGACCGACCTTACTGATCCACCGTAAGCTTCGGTTAGCCCTCGCATGCTATATATAAAGATTAAAGTCATAGAGGTTAAATCAATGAACAATTATGCGTGATCGGAGATGAGATGAAACCCAGTCCCTATCAGCCCATTGAGAACTACGGCATTATCGGGAACATGCGCACGGCGGCGCTGGTAGGCATGAACGGATCGATCGATTGGTTCTGTTTTCCACACTTCGACTCGCCGAGCGTATTTGCCGCGATTCTGGACGACGGCAAAGGGGGCCGATTTGAGATCACTCCGACGCGGCAGGGAATCAATTCGAAACAGTTGTACTGGCCGGATACCAATGTGCTGGTGACTCGGTTCCTTTCACCGGATGGAGTCGGCGAAATCGAGGATTTCATGCCGGCCGGTCTGCCGCGCGACTCTCCATGGCATGACCGCCTGATTCGCCGGGTGAAAGTCGTGCGGGGAGGCATGGAATTTGGGCTACGATGCCATCCTGCCTTTGATTACGCTCGAGCCACTCATCACACCAAAGTGACGAAAGAAGGGGCGAGGTTTCATTCGCCGGGATTGAGCCTGGCGCTCGTCACCACGATTCCGCTCACTCCCGATGATCGCGGCGTCCGGGCGACCTTCGTGCTTCAGGAAGGACAAACGCTCGTCTTTGTGCTTCGACGCACTGAAACCGACGTAGACTGTGGAAGTTGCCCGTCGCTGGAAGAAACCAACGCGCTCTTTGAACGCACAGTGGATTTTTGGCATCGCTGGCTGTCGAAGTGCACATACACCGGCCGCTGGCGTGAAATGGTCTGCCGATCGGCGCTCACCCTGAAACTGCTGACGTTCGAGCCGACCGGCGCGATCATCGCGGCTCCGACGTGCAGCTTGCCGGAAGCCATGGGCGGGGTTCGAAACTGGGATTATCGTTACACCTGGATCCGGGACGCGGCGTTCACGCTGTATGCGTTGCTAAGGATCGGATTTACCGAGGAAGCGGAAGGGTTCATGCGTTGGTTGGACGCGCGCACCGGAGAGGTCGAGGCGGATGGATCGTTGCAAATCGTGTATGGAATCGATGGCCGGCATGACCTGAAGGAATTGACGCTGGATCACCTGAGCGGCTATCGAGATTCCAGACCCGTGCGAATCGGCAACGGGGCCTATAACCAGTTGCAGTTGGACATCTATGGCGAGCTCTTAGACGGGTTATATCTCTACAATAAATATGTCATGCCCATCGGCTACGAGGCCTGGACACGTATACGGCGTCGATTGAATTGGCTCTGTGACAACTGGCAGCGACCGGACGAGGGTATGTGGGAGGTGCGTGGAGGCCGCCGCCACTTTGTGTCCTCCAAACTCATGTGCTGGGTCGCCATGGATCGTGGTCTTCGATTGGCGCAGAAGCGGTCCTTTCCGGCGGATCGAACGCGATGGCTTCAAGTGAGGGATCAGATATATGAAGAGGTGATGGCTAAAGGGTGGAATGCAAAGCGACAGGCCTTCGTGCAGCACTATGACAGCGAATCGTTGGACGCGTCGAATCTGCTCATGCCGCTGGTCTTTTTTCTCTCGCCGAACGATCCAAGAATGCTCAGCACCCTGGAGGCGATCAACCGTTCGCCAAAAGATGGGGGGTTGGTCTCCGACGGCCTGGTCTATCGATATGACAGTGCCACGGGAGTCGATGGCCTTCATGGGGGAGAAGGCACGTTCAATATGTGCACGTTCTGGCTCGTGGAAGCGTTGACGAGAGCGGGTCGTGTGGATCGCGCAAAGCTCGTGGAAGCGCGACTGCTCTTTGAACGCATGCTGGGGTATGCCAATCACCTGGGACTCTATGCGGAGGAAACCGGCGGCAGCGGCGAAGCGCTCGGAAACTTTCCGCAGGCGTTTACCCATCTCTCTTTGATCAGCGCCGCCTTCAATCTCGACCGCGCTCTCGGGCGGAAGACATAGCTCCCGCCTCGGGCCATGTATCTGGCCACCAGTACGATCTGCGACACACCGCCATGGATACTCTGATGGCTAGGGAACGTCCTAGCTTCTGTCCGTCAGTCTCAACGGTAAAATATGCAAACTTAGTCGTCATACCCGTCATCGAACAGGTCAGGCGAATACTATGCCTCGCGATAAGTTCCATCCCATACCGTCCCATAGTTGTAATGGGAGCATCCACATGAGGCAGACACCAGACACTACTGAAGCGAGAAATGGACAGGAGATCTCTCCCGGGGAGTGGTAAGCCTTTTTCCAACAATTCAGCCAAGATTCACAAGGAATAGTTGGTGTATATCGCGGGGCAAAGTCATCGCAGTATAGCCTCCCATGAGGCCAATGGACTTCCATTTCAAGCATTGACTCTTCATCTCGATCGCACAGACGAAGTGTTGTCGATTCTTGCGCGTAAGGACGATGTGGCGCAAGAACAAGTGTACCTGAGTGGTGTGCGGATCTTCGATCTTCAAGAAATTGCCGGGAAAGCTGCCGCTATCGGGGTTCATCCTGAGCAGGGGAAGACGCTCAGAGAAATGGTGATCGAAAATCTACTGCTCGAACGGCGGAAGGTAGAAGCCTACACAGCGGTGATCCGCGAAATCGGCGAGAAGGTTAAAAACGCTCGAGCGACACCCGTTAACTCGATGCGAGATGGTTTGGAGGTTATTCGACGGAGGCGCTGGAATTGAGCAGTCCGGTGTGACTCTCCACCATTGATACATCGGCCAATCGCACAATATGCCACAGACCGATCCGCCCACATGTGCGAACCCGCATAGCATAGCCCAGACGCTGTTTTTTCTTGTCTCTGAGGAAGCCGCCCTGATCAGAGGAACATGCATTCCAATCAGGATACGAGTCGGCCTGGAACAGTCGCAGATTTTTCATTGCGACCTGCTGGGATTTTAGGAAGTCGGATGGATTTTCAACGGAGCAGCCGCCGCGCTGACCGGAGGCCGTACACATCACGAGCTTTGCTGATTCAAGTGGGAGATGGCCCAGGGCCTCCAGCAGGAGGGTATCGAGGGCTCTATCACATCGGTATCGAGAATGGTCCGACCCGAGAGGACATTGAGCGATGTGCATAATGAACTCTATCTGGCACAAGGTGGAGACGTCGTCGAGGATTGGTTCTGGCGGCGCGGAGCTCCAAGCAAGACAACCATATTGTGAAGTGGATCGACTGGAGATACCTAGGATGGGGTTTCAAGGGAAAGTAGTAATCGTTGGAGAGAAACAGGTGGCTACGGCCGGGAGCCGGAGTCCACCGGTCCGACATGGCTCTTTCTCCTGTCCGATGAAGCGGGTCAAGCAATGTAAAAATAAAATTCTGTCACAATTGATAGATTTTTCTGGAAAGGAAGGGCATTGCTATGAAGATCATTGAAGCCATCTTGAAATCTTCCAAAACGGACGCAGTTAAAGATGCATTGGTAAAAGTGGGTGTGCGGGGGTTGACGGTGATGAATGTCAACGGATTCGGAAACAAGAAAGCGGAGCGTGAAATCTATCGTGGAGCCGAGTTTACGCCAGAATTTGTGCCTATGGTGAACATGCGAGTCATTGTCGGGGATGACGAGGCACAGCGCGCTATCGACACCATTGTGCGTAGCTCGCAAACTGGCAAAGCCGGTGACGGGGTAATCTTCGTAGGTGGCATCAGCGAACTCGTGCGGATTAGCACCGGCGAAACGGGAGAAAAAGCGCTATGACGATGACGCACGCGAGGGAGTCTTTTGCAGGTCGTCTTGCTTGGGGTGGAGAAGGTAAATTGCTGCACATCGAAGGTGATAATTATTTTGTCAAGAACAGGGAGGACGGGAAAGAGGTGCGCTTGCATGTTGACAAAACCACAATAAAAATGCCGTAGGGTTCACTGGGCTCAATGTGGTGTGGCAGGTATTGATAATTGCCTGAGCCGACTTCAAGAAAATATGCCGCTCACTTCTGAAGGGGAAGAATACGTTGAGGGGAGGAGGAGAAGAACATGCTGGCATCACTTCAGAAGCGCATGCAGACGTGGGTTCGATGCGCGCAGGAAAGAAGCCCGCACGAAAGGGCGGGGCATTCAACTGCACGTTTTCGCAATCATGCTGCTTTGTCGGTTGGAACAGCTTCGCGGGCTTCTGCTTGCTTCTGAAGCTGTTCGAGTTCACGGATGCGCTGATCTCGTTCGGCGAGTTGGAGCATGACTTCATCAAGCGCGATTCGATGCTTCTCATCTCGTTGCGTCAGTTGTATGTCTAGCCACTCGATCCATCCCCCTGCCTCTTCCGATTCCTGCAATCGCACGTGAAGTCGATCGGTATTGATGCCGAGACGTTTTGAGCTCGTAACCGGCTCTTGCGATGTGAGGTCCTCTTGGTTGAAATGGCTGAGGGTTTGGGATGCCGTCAGCCCACTTTCTCCTGGCGGCAATTTCGAGGTGGTTTCTCCTCTCAGCTGCTGCCTGGCCTTCTCCAACATCTGTTCTTTGAGATGCATCATGGCGGTGACGTCCGCGAGTTGTTGTGCGTTCTTGTCGGCGGAGACGTGTCTCAGGAGCCATCCGACTACGCCGCCGATGCCGGCTGCAATGATAAGACATCCCAGCATTTGATTGAAGAACAGCATCATAACTCGGGCTGCACTTTCACACGTAGTTCGATGCGCCGGTTGCGCTGGAGGCTGGTACGTTTCTCCGATACCGACAACGGTTGTGAGGCCCCGTAGCCGACGGCGGTGAACTGCTTGGGTAGACCGTGCTTGGCAAAGTAGCGCCGCACGGCATCGGCACGGCGCTGGCTAAGTTGACGATTGTATTCAGGCTCGCCGTACTTATCTGTATGGCCGCCGATCTCAATGGCTGTGTATGGGAATTGCCGCATTTCGGCAATCAGTCGGTCTAATGTAGGTAAACTGCTGGGAGTGATCGTCGAGCTCTTCGATTCGAACTCGATGGACCCACGCACGAAGATCTCATTTAACTTCTTCTGTAGCGAGGCAGGGAAAGCTTCTGCCATTGATGGGGCTACCGGTGGGGTTGGAGTTTTTGGGGCCAGAGCCACCACTGGAGGAGCCGTCGGGCGCGTTGAGGGTACGAAGGCTGGAGCCTTCGGCGCTAGGGCCACCACCAGAGAGGAATTTTTCTTGAATGACGGAGAGGGTGAGTGAACCTTTGGGGAGACTTTTCCAGATGGCGAACTCATCAGAATACGATCTTCTAACTCTAACCCTGTCTGAATCAGAGGGGCAATCGTTTGCAGCACAGCAGACTTGGCATGATCACCGTCAACCTGGCCACTCACAACAATCGTGCGACCGTCGATGATAATCGAACCTCGTTCTGTCATATGCCCAAAGATGGGGAGGGCTCGGGAGACGTTGTCGGCCCAGGCGACAGGTCCCACTCTCGGATCCGCCACCAGTTCATCGACGATGGTGCCTGGCGTGGCCCCATACAATTCTTGGGCACGTTGAAGGATGGTGGCCTTGCTGGCTTCATTGGGAAGTGAGCCACGGAGGATCAGCATTCCATACTCGACGCGCGCATGAAAACTCGCGGGGGTCGGAGTGGGCGATGCCGTCGATGGGGGAAGGTGTCGCGGGAGGCAGAGCGCGGCAAGGAGAGCCAGGGCAACAATTCCAGTTGCTAAAATTGCGGCACTCTTCATGGTTCACCCCAGGGGCGGACAGGCGTCTTTCGATCTCAGTAAAATTTAGCAGATATGTGGAAAAATGTGCCGAGTCACTCCAGCCCACAATAAACTTTTCAGTTTGTGACTCTTGGCAACAGGGTTTTACAGGATTGCCGGAGGTCTTAACGGGTCTTGGACGCGATGAATTCACCCTGCCAGTCTAATGCGAATGTTTCGCGTGCCTGCTTGGAAGAATCTATATAGTCGGGCAAGTTCAAGGGTGAACGGCAGGCGTATTACTTTTAGTTTCAATTGGTTGTGGATCCAAAACCCTGGCTTGCACCTTGTCTTGATCGCTCGGGTCGGACACTACTATTCAAATGAACCAGGCGGAGGAGCGCATGGGGGGTGCGATGGTTAGAGGGAGGCCAGAACGACGCGTAAGAGACCAGAGATATCTTCTGTGCCTGCAGCAGATGCGGCGAGGTGTGTCATCCGATTATAGCCGGCTTCTAAGGAGATCAGCGTTGTCCATCCCCGTGATTTCTGGATATCCCATGCAAGCCTTCCTCTTCCACCCATGTGCAGCGTATCAATGAGTCCATCGCTCGAACGTATTCCGGCGTAGTTGCCCATCGCGCTGAACAATATCTCAGGACTCTGTCTGTACTGCAGAGCCACCGACGCCGAGGGCGAATGGATTCGCACTCCCGACCAATCCCGTATTTCCTCCCGATACCCCAGGGTAGGAGAAATAGTCAGGGTATCCAAAGGACGAACGGTCGCTGTGAACGTCTGCATCCTCACCGTATACTCTGCTCCACCACGAAGGAGATCGTTCCCAAGGATATAGGTCGATGCAAGGCGGGCATTCCAGCCCATGCCGTCATAGGCGAGCGCACTTTCCAGACTGTGACTGTGGTTTCGTTGAGGAGCGATGCCGAGAGGGTCAAGGGTACTGTTCAAGGAGTTGTGCGCATAGGTCAGTGTGATCTCAGGCCAGACCGGACGCTTCCAGGCTACACCGAATTTCCCATAGGTCTGCTCAAGTCGAGGTCTGGTAGAGTCTTCGATCACATTATTCCATTGTTGTCCGAACGCGCTCCGAAACGAAGTCCCGCCGGATGTCCATTCTCCCCATACCTCACGCCGTGTCTGGTCAGGCACTTGTAAGAATGCCTGCCCGGCGGATCGGGACAGTATCCCATAACGGATCGACCCTGCTGTGCCTGTTAGACCGAGTCGGATCATGCGTTGTGACGCATCGCCAGTCGTATCGCCTGGAATCCTGCTTTGAAGCCACCCGGCTCCTCCTTGATTCTGGGCCAGCTCAGCTTCAGTGACCACGATTCCATGTAGCCATGTAGTCGAAGACAGGAAACCTTGCGTGCGAGCTTGATGGGACTCTGGTGCGAGGTCGCGCAGACGAGGCAAGGCCGTGGGCGGAGTAAATGAGGTCATGGTGAGACTGGTTTGGTAGAGAGACGGGGTGGCCTGTTTCGATTGAGCTTGGAGATCAGGATCGGAGAACAACCCTGTCCAGCGTTGAGCAAGAGGGTCTGCCAGTGACTGATCATTTCCCCAAGCTGGAAGGGTACACAGAACCAATACCATCACATGGGGCAACTTCAAGAGTCTGTGCATCATTCACATGATTGGGGTGGTTCAGATTCATATGAACTCTAGCACTTGATAATTAGACTGTAAGTTATTGATAAAATGAATCTACTTCAATGGGTATGAGGAATTAGTGGAGTCCGCCACGTCAAATGATGGTATACGCGTTAGGAATGAAGTTTTGGAGGGGGCAAGGCCAGCTCGGTTTATCTCGTTCCAATGGTTCAGTGAAGTCAAACCAGCCGCAAGGGGAGTGCTGTGAAAATATATGCTAGTTCCTGATCCGAAGCGAAATCGATCGTGAATCGGTGAGAGTAGTGGGCAACGTGGCGTCGCGAACGGTATACGTACGAGTGAAATCGTTGTCGTTCGGTGGTGTGCCCGTGAGCGCCCCTGTCGTGGGATCTAGTTGGAGCCATGAGGGCAAAGCCGGGGAGACGGACCATGTGTAGGGTGGGGTACCCCCTGAGGCTCGTAGGGTTTGACTATAGGGTTCATCCTCTCTGGCATCCTGCAACCTACCGCCCGTAGGGAATGTGATCGCCAGGGGTAGTGGAGTTGGATTGATCGTCAAAGAGAGTTGCCTATTGTCGGTTTGATTGATGGGGGCCGTCGAATCAGTCACGGTGAAGGAATGGTTCGTGGTGCCATCCGCTCCAGCCAGTGGAGTGCCACTGATCGTGCCGGATGACACGACATTGAATTGTAACCCGTTCGGCAATGTAGGGTTTACCGACCACGTATAGGGCTGGATGCCGCCTGTCGCGGCCAATGTCGTATTCGGGTAGGGTTGATTGACCACACCCCTCGGAAGCGAGGCCGTTGTCATCGACAGTGCCTGCGGGGTAGTCAAGATCGAGATCGTCAAGGGTGTTTCGACAACCCCTGACGGCGAGGACGCATCTTGCAATCGAAATATCGGAGTGGTCGTCACAAGGGCAGTCGGCGTCCCGACGATTGCGCCGGTTGTTGTATTCAATGAGAGGCCTGCCGGTAGGGCTGGAGATCCGCTTGCGAGACTCCATGTATAGGGTGTCGTCCCCCCTGAGCCGCCTACGACGGCGGCGTAGGGCTGATTAATCGTACCGCTCGGGAGTGGTGATTGTGTGTCGATCGCCAACGGCCCTGGTCCGGCAGGGAGAGACGAAACATTAGAGGTGTCACCACAGCCAGTTAAGCCGGCGCTACAAACCAGTGCCGTGAGGATTACCAAGAGTGAGTGCCTGTTTAAACCAAGACAACGTTTCAGGATGTAGTGATTGAGGTGAGTCAACGACATTTCTTCACTCCAAAAAAAATAATCGCAACCTGCCTTTCCATCACGAATCCTCGCAAGCGGTTTCTGGGAAGCATTTGGCAGCCACTACTCGGAAACAGTCATGCATGATACAGGGTAAGATCAACGAGATCTGCCCTACGAAGGTAGGTGGGAGTATTACGTCACTTGTGGGTGGGGAAGTGCGGTAAAGGGATTAATGAAAGAGTATCAGACCAGGGATTCTGTCCGTTTGGAGTTAACGACTTTCTTCTGCAGCCTGATGCGATGGGGCTCAGAAATCGATTTCTAATAGACAGAACATCATTGACGCTGTTATTGGTCTCATCGTGAAAGGTCGCTTGCTGGTAGTTAGCGGTGAGCTGATAGAGTACGCGGGGGATATTGCCACCAGAAGTTGGCAAGTATGATGGGCAGTTTGCCAGTCAGCAATGACATCTCTGATATATCCTGGCTCAGGGTATGCTTCGCGTGACGGTAATAGTATAAGGCTTCTGCGCTCCGTTTTCTGCTGTAACGACGATGGGAATCGTAGTCGGCATTAATGGGTCAAGAAGAATACTCGCTGACGCCGCCCCAGAAGTTGCCGGCGAACCATTGATCGTCAAAGTCGCTGTGGAATCCGCCACTGTCGCCGTGACCGTAGTGTTCTCTGTCAAAATTGAAGTTTGCACATTGTAACTCGTGGTCGCGGCATCGAACGTGGAGTCAAGTGGTCCGGCCGAGACGACCAAATCCGACAGATTATTATTTCCCGAAGGCACAAATGCGGCACGATTCACGGTTACAGCGTAGGTCTTCTGATTTCCATTTGGCGCCGTCACTTCAATTTGGATTTCTGTACTGGACCCCGCTGCCCCGAGAGAGACTGACCGACTGGTCGTCGGCTGCCCATCGATGCTGACCGTGGCACCAGAATCCTGTGGTTGTGCCGTGACTGTAACACTGTCTACGCTGCTGGCGACACTGACCGTGTAGATCAGCCTGCTCACCGTAAACGAAGGGGTCAAGGTGCCCGGCGATATGGTCAAACTCTGAAGATTGTTATTTCCTCCCAGCGCCGCCCGATTCACAGACACAGCGTAGGTCTTCTGACTTCCGTTCGGCGCCGTCACTTCAATCGTGATGAGTGTGCTCGATCCAGGCTCATTCAGCGTAATGGTACGCGCCTGGCCTGAGCTGGTTCCCTGCCCATTCACTTCCATGCTTGCATTGGTATCCTGTAGGGTCGCCGTCACCGTGACGCTGGGGGCGGTGCTGGCAACATCCACTGAATAGCTCGTCGTGCTCGCTGTAAACGGAGGGGCCAAGGGACCCGGCGATACGGTCAAACTCTGAAGATTATTATTTCCTCCAAGGGCCATCCGATTCACGGTGACCAGGTAGGTTTTCGGACTTCCGTTCGGGGCAGTCACTTCAATCCTGACGAGTGAGCTCGACCCGGGTCCATTCAGTGTAATGGTACGCACCTGGCCTGAGCTGGTTCCCTGCCCATTCACTTCCATGCTTGCATTGGTATCCTGAAGGGTCGCCGTCACCGTGGCGCTGCCGACGCCACTGCCGACGTCCACCGAATAGTTCAGCGTGTTCGCATTAAATACTGGGGCCAAGGGGCCTGGCGATACGGCCAAACTTTGGAGATTATTATTCCCGCCGGGAGCCGCCCGATTCACGGTCACGATATAGGTCTTTTGACTTCCATTCGGCGCGGTCACTTCGATCGAGATCGGCGTACTAGACCCAGCTGCCCCGAGAGAGACGGACCGACTGGTTGTCGGTTGGCCATTGATGCTAACCGTGGCCCCGGCATCTTGCGCTCTCGCCGTCACGGTAGCGCCGGTGACCGAAGTCACCACATCCACCGTATAACTCGTTGTGCTTGCAGTAAACGCGGGGGCCAAAGAGCCTGGCGATACGGTCAAACCTTGGAGATTGTTATTCCCACCAAGTGCGGTCCGATTCACGGTCACCGTGTAGGTCTTCTGACTTCCATTTGGAGCGGTGACTTCAATCGTAATGAGCGTGCTCGATCCGGGCCCATTAAGCGTAATGGAACGGGCCTGGCCCGAACTGGCGCCCTGTCCGTTTATCGTCATGCTCGCATTGGTATCCTGAAGCGTCGCTGTGACCGTAACGCTGTTCACGCTGCTGGCAACGCTGACCGAATAGCTCGTTGTGCTCGCCGTAAACGCGGGAGTCAAAGGGCCTGGCGATACAGTCAAACTTTGGAGATTGTTATTCCCCCCAGGGGCCGCCCGACTCACAGTCACGATATAAGTATTCTGACTCCCATTCACGGCCGTCACGACGATTGGGATGGGTGTGCTCGAACCCGCTCCTCCAAGCGTAACGGTCCGGGCCTGGCCTGATGGGGTTGCCTGTCCATTGATCGTCATGCTTGCGCTGGCATTCTGCGGTCGCGCCGTCACGGTGACGCTGGTGACCGACGTCGCCACATTTACCGTGTAATCGCGAATATCGCTTGAGAATGCCGGATCAAGCGGTCCAGTGTTGACCGTCAAGCTGGAAAGTTTCGCATCCGGCGAGAGCGGGACAGGCTCAGGAGGGCCAGTTACATTGTTGGTGTCGCTGCAGGCATTTAAAAAAAGCGCCACGAGTATCGAAAAGAAAACTGTGACCACGATGTTTCGCCGGGAAAGACGATACCGCATCAGACGCTCTCGATTATGTATTCGCCCATGGTCCGGTTTCTTCACGCATACGCGTAGTCAATGACCCCTAATAAGCGGGGACGGATTATAATCGCTTTGAGGTATCAGTGTCTACTATCCAGAGCCGGCGCCATGTCCGGGGTTTTATACAAAATTAGCAAGCTGTGAGTCCGGAGGGGAGCTAAGATGAGGGTGGGAACTCAAGCAATGACATCATCTCTGGATACATTCTGGCTCAGTGTAGGCGCGTGATGGTAATAGTATATGTCTTCGTTGATCCGTTTTCTGCAGTAACGAAGATGGGAATCAAATTCGTCCCCACTTCCAGAGTAATACTCGGTGACGGCGCCCCAGAAGTCGCTGGTGAACCATTAATCGTCAATGTCGCTGTGGAGTCTTCGATCGTCGCGGTGATCATCGTGTCCGCTGTCCCAATTGGAGCTGACACATCGAAACTCGTGGTCCCGGCATCAAACGTGGGATCAAGCGCTCCCGCTGAAACCTCTAACGCTGATAGATTATTGTTTCCCGAAAGTCGGCTCTGGAGATTGCTATTCCCTCCGAATGCCGCCCGTTGCACCGCCAGCGAGTACGTTTTCTGAGTGCCATTTTGCGCGGTCACAATAATCGTGATGGGTGTGCTCGATCCAGCTCCAAAAAGGGTAATGGTACGCGCCTGGCCCGAGTTGGTTCCCTGCCCATTCACCGTCATGTTCGCACGAGTATCTTGAAGGGTGGCCTTCACCGAGACATTGGCGACGGGACTATCGACGTTCACGAAATAGCTCAGCGTATTCGCATTAAACGCGGGGAAAAAGGCGCCCGGCGACACGGTCAGGTTCTGGAGATTGTTATTCCCTCCGAATGCCGCCCGTTGCACCGCCAGCGAGTACGTTTTCTGAGTGCCATTTTGCGCGGTCACGATAATCGTGATGGGTGTGCTCGAATTGGCACCATTGAGGGGAATGTTACGCGCCTGGCCAGAAGTGGCCGCCTGCCCATTCACTGTCATGTTCGCACGAGCATCTTGAAGGGTGGCCTTCACCGAGACATTGGCAACGGGACTGTCGACGTTCACGAAATAGTTCAGCGTATTCGCATTAAACGTGGGGGCCAAGGCGCCCGGTGATACGGTTACACTCTGGAGACTGTTATTGCCCGCGAGCGCCGCTCGATTCATAGTCACGATGTAGATGTTCTGACTCCCGTTCGGAGCTGTCACGACGATTGTGAGCGGGGTACTGGACCCCGGTGCCCCGAGGGATACCGACCGGCTGGATGTCGTCTGGCCATTGATGCTGACCGTGGCCCCAGAATCCTGGGGTTGCGCCGTGACCGCGGCGCTCGCTACGTTGCTGGTGACATCCATCGAATAATTGGCGACATCGCCTGAAAATGCCGGCTGGAGAGTTCCGGGGGTGACCGTCAAGCTGGAAAGTTTTGCATCCGGCGAGAGCGATTCAGGACCAGCCACATTATCGGCGTCGCCGCAGGCGGACAACACGAGGACTGCGAGAACCGAGAGTAGAACGGTCCAGACACTGTTCCGCCCAGAAGGATGATGCCGCATTAGATGATCTCAATCACGTATCGTATTCGTTCTCAGGTCAATTGTATTCGCTCTCTTCCCACAAACCGAGCCTTTGTAACGGGCGCATAATAATCAATTTAGGAGAACAGTGTCTACTTTACGGATTAGGAGGGCTTGGCGCTCTGTCCGGGGTTGTATACAAAATTAGCAAGCCATGCGTACGGAGCGAAGCTAGGACGAGGTGGGAAGTTAAACAAGTGCATCATCTCTGATACATCCTGCTCAGAGGAATCGCGTGATGGTGACCGTATAAGTCTTCGGTGATCCGTTTTCTGCGGTGACGGCGATGGAAATCGGATTCGCCCCTATGGCCAGAGGAATACTCGCTGATGCCACCCCAGAAGTCGCCGGCGAACCGTTAATCGTCAATGTCGCCGTGGGGTCTGCCACCGTCGCGGTGACCGTGGTGTCTGTTCCAATTGGAACTAACACATCGTAATTCGTGGTCGTGGCATCGAACGGGGGAGCAAGTGTCCCCGCCGAGATGGCCAAATCTGACAGATTATTGTTTCCAGAAAGCACAATCGCCGCGCGATTTACGGTCACAGCATAGGTCTTTTCACTTCCGTTCGGCGCCCTCACTGCAATCAGAATTTCCGTACTGGACCCCGCTGCTTCGAGGGAGACTGACCGACTGGTCGTCGGCTGGCCATCGATGCTGACCGTGGCCCCAGAGTCCTGTGGTTGAGCCGTTACAGTGACGCTGCCAACAGTGCTCGCAACATTCACGGTGTAGCCCAGTCTGCTTGCCGTAAACTGAGGGGTCAAGGTGCCCGGTGATACGGTCAAACTCTGGAGATTGTTATTCCCCTCGGGGGGTGCTCGTCTCACGGCCACGATGTAGGTGTTCTGACTCCCATTCACGGCAGTCACGACGATTGGGATGGCTGTGCTCGAACCTGCTACTCCAAGCGAAACAGTCCTGCCCTGGCCTGAGGCGGTTACCTGCCCATTGACCGTCATGCTCGCACTGGCATTCTGAGGGCGCGCCGTCACGGTGACACTGCCGACCGAATTCGCCACATCCACCGTGTAATTGGCAACATCGCTTGAGAATGCTGGATCAAGCGGTCCGGTGTTGACCGTCAGGCTGGAAAGTTTTGCATCCGGCGATAGCGGGACAGGCTCAGGAGGACCAGTCACATTGTTGGAGTCACTGCAGGCATTCAACGACAAGGCCGTGAAGAGTAATAAGAGAACTGTCCACACACTTTTTTGCTTGGAAAGACAATGCTGCATCAGACGTTCTCCATCATGTGATATTCGATCCAGAAATGAGTGATTTTCGCGCGTGGCTCGGGAACTGTGCCTTGCAAACACATCAGCATCATATTTTGCATAGGAGCCAGTGTCTACCCTACTAAAGCCTTGGCACCCTTCGTCCATGACTGTTTCCGGAGGTGCTGCTTACGTGTATGAAACCAACTATGTCAATGAACTCAATCGCCTAGGGGAAGGAGTCCGAAGTCGAGTTTCGAGAGCAAGCCGGGGTAATGGCTGAGATCAGCGGTGCAAGGGACGTCATGTTACGGATTGATCGTCACATGTAAAGACTTCTTCGATGACTGACTCGCGGAGTCTTGCACGGTAAACATGTGAGTCGTGGTTCCAATGCTCCCTGCCTCCAAAGTCCCGGTAATCTCGCCGGTTATCCCATTCAGGGCCAGAGGATCCGGGAGTGGGGGAGTCACCGACCAGGTATAGGGTGGTGTGCCGCCTGAGGCGGTCACTGAAGCAGGACCATAGGATTGAGCCTCATGGCCTGGGGGCAATGGCAACGTGATGTCGTCTGTGTCAATGCTCAGCACGGCATTGACGTTGAGGGTTAAAGACTTGGTGACGACTGCCCCGTCCTCACTCTGCACTCGATAGGTTCTCGTAAATGATCCAGGAATAGTCGGAATTCCGCTTAAGACTCCGCTTGCACTCAACGGCTGCAAACCTGAAGCCGGCGTGAGATTTCCGACAATCGACCATGTATAGGTTCCTGGGCCCGTCGCTCCGGATGCCGACAATAACGCGTGATATGGCTGACCCACGGTTCCAGCAGGTAGTGGGGGACCGGATGGCGATCCCACGTCGATCGTCACTGCGGCATTCACAGTGAAGTCACGCGTTAATTTGCTAATCTCACCAGTTGGCACCGAGGAATCCATAACTGTCACTGTATAAATCGTCGAGCCATTATTCGCATTCAGTGGAGTTCCACTGATGATTCCTGGCCCGAGCAGGTTCAAGAACAATCCATTGGGCAAAGCAGGAGAAACCGACCATGTATAGGGCGGTACTCCGCCGGTCGCCGCTAACTGAATAGTCGGGTAGGCCACATTGACCGTTCCATTCGGCAGCGTGAACGGCGTGATTGTTGGTGATGTTTGAATGCCGGCTGTGATCGACGCGATCCCTGACACTGATGAAGCAGCATCTTCAATCGCGATGGTCAGGTCTTTTGGGGACGACTGATTCGTTGTGTCAGTGACTCGATAGGTACGTGTGGTGACGCCAGAGGCAGTGGGAGTGCCACTGATCAGCCCAGCAGAACTCAATGTAAGGCCTGGCGCTGGTGGTGCCCCATTCATCGACCACGTATAGGGCGGGGTTCCACCTTCTGCCCTCAATTGCCGGCTAAACACTGTGCCAACGGTTCCGTTCAGTGGCGTACCTGTTGTAATAACCAAGGGAGCCGGTGGCGCAGGGAGTTCAGGAGTCGACACATTGTTGGAATCGCTGCAGGCACTGAGGCCGAAGGTCGCCGCACACATACACAAGCAGACCCACAATATGTTTCTGGTGATCCTAAGACCGTTCATGAACGCACTGCCTCTGTGTTGGAGATGATGATGTCGGGAGAATAACTCTATCGGCAAAGAAGCTCATTCATGCATACGTGAACTCTAAGAGCTGATCTACCCCTCAAAGGTAGGGGTGTAGGTATGAGCCTACAAGACGGTGGGTCAAACAGAGAGGCGGTGAAGCCGACGTGAATTGATAGGTCAGGCTCAGGTTAGAGGTTTTCTCCGTACTTCTCTCGATGTTGCCGCTTTGCGCCGGCGATCCAATTATCTCGTTTGATCCGGTCGGGCGCCGTGTAGAGCTTCTTCGCCACTTTGTTGATGTCTTCCGGCGTCCAACGCGCAATCTGGCCGTAGCGGTACAATCCCATTTTGTAGAGTGTCCGCGCAAAGGCGGGACCGATTCCGTGAATCTTACTCAAGTCGTCTTTGGGTCCATCTATCGGTTTGTCTTTCAGCTTGTCTTTCGCCGCTTTCGCCTGCTCCATCTCCAAACTCAGTTGACTTCCGTTCGGGCGGGTCTTCAAGCGAGGAGCGACGGATCCCCCGTCAGTCTTGATGCGGAGCGCCGCTCTCACTTCGACCAGACGCTTACGGAGGCGAGCGATCTCCTCTTGCTTTTCTCCCGCAGTTTTCGCTTGATCTGCCAAATCTTGCTGCTGTGTTTCGAACTCTTGAAGTCGTTGCTGCAGTCCGTTGATCTGTTCGGCTCGCTCGTGCAGGAGGTCTTCATTGAGTTGGAGTTGGGCTCGGAGTTGCTCTTGCGCGGTAAGCTGCTGCTGTAATGTCGCGATCTGCGCGTCATGTTGTGTGATGGCGCGGGCATATTTGGTTTCCCAGTGCGCTATTGCCTGCTCATGCTCCTGAAGATGTTGAGAGAGGAACTCTAGTTTGCCGATGCGCTGATCTCGTTCGGCGAGTTGGCTGTTGAGTTGGTGTAGTGCGGCTCGATACTCAGCATCCCGGTCACAGAGTTGGACTTCCAGCCAATGGACCCGTCCTTGGGCCGGTTCGAGTTCCTCCACACGTGAGTGGAGCCGATCGTTTTCCACACTGGCAGCTTCCATCTCGGCGATACGGCGTTGAAAGTCTCGCCGTTCTTGCTCATTCGACTGGATTGTCTGTTGAGCGACCTTGTATTGGCGTTGGAGTGTCTGAATTTCCTCCGACTGCGTGGCAGCGGTCGCTGCATACTCCTTCGCACGCTGCTGAATAGCGACTTCTTGCGCTTCCAAGCCCGTCAGCCGCTGCGTACGAACGGCTAACTCTTCTTGTAGCGCCTGGAGCCGGTCATTTCGTTCTGAAATTTCTTGGCTGGTCGATAGATGAAGCTCTTCCGCTTCAAGAACCTTGCTCTCAAGAACCTTCATCCCTGCAGCTTGGACTTTCAGCTCAAACTGCGCGCTTTCCAGCATCTCTTCTTTGAGGCTGAGAGCGGTGTTCGTGTCTTCGAACTCTTGTGTGTGCCGCCCTGGGGACGTCTGCCGCAGGAACCATCCAACCACGCCGCCGATCCCTGCCGCAATGAGAAGACATCCTAGGATCTGGCCTATGAATGCAATCATTGGTTACTCACTCCTTTCACATGTAATTCGATGCGGCGGTTATGTTGGAAACCGGCCCCCGACAATGGTCGAGACGCGCCATAGCCGACGGCGTTGAACTGGTTAGTGAGCCCGTGTCTGATGAAATATTGTCGCACCGCTTCGGCGCGGTTGCGGCTGAGTTCAAAATTATAATCCACTGCGCCGTACTTATCCGTATGACCGCCGATCTCTATCGACGTGTGAGGGCTTTGCCGTAATAGGGGTATCAGCTGGTCAAGTATGGCTCGGCCACGAGGGAGTATCGTCGTGGTGTTTGATTCAAATTCGATGGAGCCGCGCGAAATAATCTCATTGATCTTCTTCTGGAGCGGAGCGGAGGGAGTTGCGACCTGAGTGATGACGATATGATCTTCCAGTTCGAGCCCCAACTGCCTCAGGGGATTAATGTCTTGTAGCATGGAGGCTTTGGCATGATCGTCGTCGACCTGACCACTGAGAACAATCGAGCGACCATCGATCATGATGGAGCCTCGTTCCTTCACGTGCCCTAAGATGGGGAGGATTTGGGGGACATCGCCTGCCCACGATGCAGATCCCACACCTGAGTCTACGACCAATTGATTGACGATGCGGTTTGGCGCTGCGCCATAGAGTTCTTGGGCTCGCTGAAGAATACTGGCCTTGATCTCCTCACTCGGAAGTGAGCCACGAAGCGTCAGCGTCCCTTGCTCTAACCGGGCTTGAAACGAAGCAGGAGTGAGGGGGCTCGAGGCTGTCGATGGTGGAAGATGGCGAGGGATGCAGATCGCGGCAAGAAACGTAAGTGCGACAGCGCCTGCGCCTAGAATCACTCTGCGCATTTTGGATCAACTCTCGGACGGACGGTGGCTGATTGAATTTCCTCACCCTACCATACTACGTGGGCTCATTCCAGACAGGATTTGAGCCGTCATTGGATTATTTTAGTCTGCCGCGTTCAGGCGTGCGTGTGTTCTCAATCAGCAACCTGTGGGAGAACGGTGGTGAGAAGAGAATTCTATCCGTTCGACGCTTGGCGGCTCTCTTTCATCCGGTTTCTGATGCTGTGTCACCACGAATCATGATGCATATTACTGATAACCTAATCTGGGATGACATGGATGAATCGATTTGCGAGGGCAGCGAGGTTCAAATCCACTTGTCAGGCTGATATTCATTTGCTATTCTTCGCGCGCCTTTCGAATGTATGTCACTGCCAACGATTGTCACATAAGGAGTCATCTATGGCCGGTATCAAGCGTGCGTTGATTAGCGTGTCGGAGAAAGCCGGCGTGGTGGATATGGCCAAAGGGCTTGAGGCTCTGGGTGCTGAAATCCTCTCGACCGGAGGAACAGCGAAAGCATTGCGAGAGGCCGGAGTGGCGGTCACCGATGTGGCGGCCTATACAGGCTCACCGGAGATTCTTGATGGTCGGGTCAAAACACTCCACCCGAAGATCCATGGAGGCTTGCTGGGACGCCGTTCGGTGCCGGCCCATGTCGAGCAGATGGCGCAGCAGGGAATTGGGCCGATTGACGTCGTCGTCGTCAATCTCTATCCGTTCGAGGCCACGATTGCAAAGCCCCACTGTCCTTTTGAAGAAGCCATTGAAAACATCGATATTGGCGGGCCGTCGATGCTGCGTTCCGCCGCCAAGAATCATGAAGATGTCTTGGTGGTCGTCGATCCGGCTGATTACCCGCGGGTGCTTGATGCAGCGAAGGCGGGGACGATGTCGCGTGAGCTACGTCGCGAGTTGGCAATGAAGGTCTTTCAACACACGGCGCGGTACGACAGTCTGATCGCAGGGTATCTCGAGCGACAGATTGAGGGCAGTGAGGTCAAGTTTCCCAAAATATTATCCTTGCAGTTCGAACGGGCAGAGATGCTTCGCTATGGAGAGAATCCGCATCAGCAAGGGGCCTTCTATCGGGAGTTGCACTCGACTGAACCGTCGGTATCGCGTGGGAGGATTCTGCACGGCAAGGCCATGTCCTATAACAATTTCCTTGATGCCAATTCAGCGCTTGAACTGGCAAAAGAATACGACGATACCGCCGTGGCCATCATCAAACACAATAATCCATGCGGTGTGGCCTTGGGTTCGACACCCCTCGAAGCCTATGTGAAGGCCCGTGAGACCGATCCTATTTCGGCATTCGGCGGCGTCATTGCGTTTAATCGTCCTGTCGATATGGCTGCGGCCAAGGAAATTACCGCTACCTTTGTGGAAGTCGTGATTGCGCCGGGCTTTGCGGACGATGCCTTGGCCGAATTGAAGCGAAAGAAAGATTTGCGATTGCTCGACGTGGGGCCACTTACCCGTGTGAAGCAAGAGGGATTCGATCTCAAGAAATTGGTCGGTGGCTTGATCGTGCAAGATCGCGATCTCGGCGCCTTGCCTGATCTCAAGACGCTCAACGTGCCGACTGTGCGCAAACCGACGGATGAGGAATATGCGGCCTGCAGTTTTGCCTGGAAGGTCTGCAAACATGTGAAGTCGAACGCGATTGTGTATGCGAAGCCGGGGCAGACCGTGGGAATCGGCGCCGGCCAGATGAGCCGAGTCGATTCAGTGAAACTTGCGGTTATGAAAGCACAGATGCCGATTAAGGGGTGTGTGATGGCGTCGGATGCGTTTTTTCCATTCCGGGATGGATTAGACGCTGCCGTGCAAGCAGGGATCACGACAGTCATTCAGCCAGGTGGTTCGATTCGCGATGCTGAAATTATCAAAGCCGCCGATGAGCAAGGCGTGGCGATGATTATGACGGGCATGCGCCACTTCCGCCATTGAGCGGTTGCTGAAAATGGCCTCTCGCGTCGTTCTCGATCGCCCGGCCACGCTCAACGTACCGAAGCGTACGCCTCGGTGACCGGGCTTCCTGCGGCCTTGCCAGAAACCATTTTGAGCAGCCGCTTTTTCTTTATGCGATACAAGCACCCATGAAAATTCTTGTCGTTGGTAGTGGGGGCAGAGAACATGCGATCGTGTGGAAGCTCGCGCAAAGTCCCCGTAGGCCAACGCTCTATTGTGCTCCTGGCAATGCGGGGATCGAATCGCTTGCGACCTGCGTTCCAATTGACGCCAACGATCTTGCCGGACTCAAAGCATTTGTGCAGTCGGAGCAGATTGACCTGACAGTCGTCGGGCCAGAAGCCCCATTGGCGTTGGGTATTGTCGACGAGTTTCGCACATCGAAGCTCAAAGTCTTTGGTCCCACGAAAGCCGCTGCGCGCATCGAAGCCAGCAAAGTATTCTCCAAAGAGATCATGGACCGGGCAAAGATTCTTACGGCGGACGCGAAAAGTTTCGATCAAGTCGCCCCGGCCTTGGCGTATCTCGATCAGCATGAACTTCCTGTCGTCGTGAAGGCCGACGGATTGGCGCAGGGAAAGGGCGTGGTGGTTGCGGCGACGCGTGAAGAGGCTAAACAAGTGGTCCGTGATTTGATGGAACAGGGGCGGTTCGGTCAAGCCGGTCGGCGCGTCTTGATCGAGCAGTTTCTTGACGGCGAAGAACTGACGATCATGGCATTCACGGATGGCCTGACTGTGGTGCCAATGCTGCCGGCACAAGATCATAAACGTGTTGGAGACGGCGATACGGGACCCAATACCGGAGGTATGGGCGCCTATTGCCCTGCCCCGCTTGGTACCAGAGCATTGTGTGAACAGGTCACCCGGCAGATCCTGTATCCTGCCGTCGAAGCTCTGTCTCGCATGGGCTGTCCGTTTCAGGGTGTGCTGTATGCCGGACTCATGATTGTGAAAGGCACAGCCTATGCCTTGGAATTCAATGCGAGAATGGGAGACCCTGAAACGCAGGTTGTCCTCCCGTTGTTGAAGACCGATTTACTGGAAGTGATAGAGGCGGTGGTCGAGCATCGCCTTGATCAACTAGCCGTGGACTGGCATGATGATACGGTAGTGTGCGTGGTCATGACGTCAGAAGGCTATCCTGGAGCCTATCAGACCGGCCGGGCCATTCATGGATTACCACGCACAACCGAGGCAACACGCATGGTATTTCATGCAGGTACAGCGCGAACTGGTACCGAAGTCGTCACAGCCGGGGGCCGAGTGCTGGGAGTGATAGGACGAGGGGCAACACTCGAATCTGCGCAAGCTGAGGCCTATCGTGTGACCAAGTCGATTACATTTGAAGGTGCTCACTATAGGACAGATATCGCGCGCCGTGCGTTTTCCCACGGTACAGCACGCTGAAGGGGACTGATGGTTTCTGCCAATGCAACGATCGAGCGCTACAATGTATCCACGGTTTTAGCGCTTGCTGAGAGGATGCGCCGTGTACTCGGTGAGAACGGATTGATCGCCCTGCCGACAGAAAGTTCCTACGGACTTGCTGTAGATCCATTCAACGAGCAGGCACTTGTAAAATTGTGGCAGGTCAAAGGCCGGTCGAAGGGAAAGCCGGTTCTTGTGCTTATTGGAGAAGGGGCTCAGTTGAACCCATTCGTTCGAAACATCCCTCCTGCCGCCACTGTGCTGATGAATGCCTTCTGGCCCGGGCCGCTTACCATTGTCTTCCCTGCAGCGCTTGGACTTTCCGACGCGGTCACGGCGGGGACTCGCTCTGTCGGCATCCGTTTCAGTGTCTGGCAGCCGCTGTGTGAGCTCTTGCAGCGAGTCGGGCCTGTCACCGGCACCAGTGCGAACCGTGAAGGCATGCCGCCGCCTACAACCGCTGAAGAAGTTCGGCACTATTTTGGCGACGCACTTAATCTGATCGTCGATGCTGGACCGACGCCCGGTGGGCTGCCGTCCACTGTGATTGATGTGCAGGGTCCGATTCGCATCATCCGCGATGGCGCGATCGATCGAGAGGACATCGTTGCACAGTTAGCTGCCCACGGTTTGTCTCTCGATCCTGATAGTGAGTGAAGTCGATCGTCTCGTTCACACTGAAAGGAGAATCCCGATGATTCGAACAGCGATGGTGCGTAACCTGGTTGCGGTAGCCGCCATAACGCTCGTCTCGGTGAGTGTATCCGGGTGCGATTACTGGCCTCCGGCGCTCCAAACGCAAATCGAACAACTCCAATCCGAGATCCAGAGTGCGACGATGGAAAAAGCTCAATTACAGAGTCAGCTGACATCCCTGGCAAAAGTGAAAGACGATTTACAGACGCAAGTAAACGATCTATCGAGAGCGAGTCAGGATAAATCGACCATGATAGCAAGTTTGCAGAACGGCCTGGCCGCAGCGCAGGAGCGCTTAGCGAAATCGGCAAAAGTCGGCGCGCCGAAGGTTGGCGCCGTCAAGCCGTCGATAAAGAAGGTTGTCCCTAAAAAAGTTACGCATAAGGCTCCGCAAAAAGCCCCGGTGAAGAAGAAGGCTCCAGCGAAGGTCACAAGCAAGCATTAATCTGACCTCGCCTTCGTGAACTACTTCGATGTGGAAGGCGCCGGCGCGGTCGTTGTTGCCTGTGTGGCTGTATTCGACTGGGTGCTTGCCGGTGGGGGTGAGGGAGAAGGAGAAGAAGCTGGAGTAGAAGGAGCTGTGGACGTCGATGGCTCAGAGGTACTTGGCGACGAGTCTTTCTTTTCCCCGGTCTGAGCTGTTGGTGCGTCACTGCCTGAAGAGGGCTTCATTTTGTCAGAGTAATCCGTGACGTACCACCCGCTGCCTTTGAACATGATGGCCGGTGATGAAATAAGGCGCTGTACGGACTTCCCGCATCGCGGGCAGGTTGTAAGAGGATCGTCCTTCATGCTTTGTTTGATTTCAAACTTGTCTGTGCAGCTCTCACACTGATATTCGTAGATGGGCACGGTTCAGTTCCTCCAGCCTCAAGGCGCTGATTGATTCAGCGCCATTCCTGAAATGTTACGGTTCAATTGCCACCTCAACCTCGGTGTCCTTTCGGTGCTCCAGGCTAGCAGAATGCTGAAAAAGTCTGCCAGCGGCGTTCTCGCGTCGCTCAGAGGCTCAACGTTGAAAGGCCCCCTCGGATATTCGAAATACTGAAGGGGCTTATCCATTCGCCAAGATTTATTGCACAGGCGAACGGTTACACGAAGTGCGGTCCGTACCTCCTCAACTCTTCGCTCGCTGCGGCCTGGCTGGACAGCCTTTTTGAGCATCCTGCCGGTGATCAGGCACTATCAACCTACTTATATACCAGTGGGCCTTGCCGCGCAAAAACTGAGTTTTTCAGCAAACTGCTATATCAGTTGCTTAAATGCGGCATCGAGGCGATCCATTCCGCGAACGATTGTCTCCATACTGGTCGCATACGATAGTCGAATATGCTCGGTGCTTCCGAACGGCTCGCCGGGAACCACCGCAACCTTGAACTCATGCAAGAGATAGTTTGCAAGATCGGTTGGAGTATGGATCGTCCCATGTGGGCCCTGCTTTCCGAGCAACGCACGAACATTGGGAAATGCGTAAAACGCTCCGGTAGGCTTTCGGCAGTGAACGCCGGGCATTGCATTCAAACGCTCAATCATGACGCGCCGTCGCCGATCGAACTCTGCCACCATCTTTTCCGTGAAGACATCGCCGTCGCGGAACGCCACAACCGCAGCCTTTTGTGAAATAGAACAAGGGTTGGATGTACTCTGACTTTGAATATTCGCCATTGCAGTGAGCAGGTCTTTGGGCCCGGCGGCATAGCCGATCCGCCAGCCAGTCATCGCGTACGCTTTGGAGACACCGTTGATGACAACCGTACGGGCTGCGACTTCCGGTCCTAGCGAGGCAATGCTCGTGTGCGCCGCCCCATCGTAGAGGATTTTTTCATAGATCTCGTCTGAAATCAGCAGGAGATCCCGACGAAGCGCCAGCTCAGCAAGGCGTTCGAGCGTCATCCGATCGTAGGTCGCGCCCGTCGGATTGCCGGGACTATTGATGATAATCGCTTTGGTGCGTGCAGTGACGAGCTGTTCTAACGCATGGGCGTCGATCGCGTAGCCATCTTCTTCTCTCGTCTGTAAGAACACCGGTGTCGCATCGTTCAGGAGTGCTTGATCGGCATAGGAGACCCAATAGGGAACAGGAATGATGATTTCATCACCTGCTTCAAGGAGCGCTTCGGCAAGGTTGTAAAGCGAATGTTTTGCGCCACAGGAGACCAGGATCTGAGATTTCTCGTACCGGAGCCCATGGTCCCGTTGAAGTTTGTCGATGATCGTATGGCGGAGCTCATCCGTGCCTGACGAGGGGGTGTATTTGGTAAACCCTGCACGAATGGCGGCTTCTGCAGCGGCTTTAACCGGTTCCGGTGTATCAAAATCCGGTTCGCCGGACGAGAAATCGGCGACGTCGATTCCTTGTGCTGCCATCGCTTTTGCAGTTGCGGCCATCGCCAAGGTAGGGGAGGGGGCGATTCTCCCCGCTCGCGCAGCAAGCCTCATGATTTCAAACTCCTAATCCGTTCCTGCAATCGGTGGGCAATCTCTGGATGGAGAAATTCCGTGAGCGCCCCACCATGGGTAGCCACATCTTTAATAATGGTTGAGGAGAGATAGGAATATTCTTCGCTGGGCATCAGGAAGACGGTCTCAACCTGTTTGGCGATTTTTCTATTCATCAGGGCCATCTGAAACTCATGTTCGAAATCTGAGATGGCCCGCAAGCCGCGGATAATCGCATGCGCGCCGAATCGCTGAACAAAGTCTACAAGTAAGCCGTCGAAGTGGGTCACCTCGACGTGCTCCAACTCCTTCATCACGATCCTGATCATCTCCAGTCGCTCAGTCAGGGTGAAGAGAGGATGTTTTGATGGATTGGGCGCAAGAGCGACCACGACTTTATCAAACACACGCAAGCTTCGCCTGATGATATCGGTGTGTCCGTGGGTAATGGGGTCAAAGGTGCCTGGATAGATGCCGATTTTCATGATGCGGTCGACGCTGGAGTGGAGACACTATAGAGATACAGTGCGGTGTCGCCATATTGGTATCGTCGAATAAGGGTGGCATGGTCGATCGATGCAGGCAATGCGGCGCGCGAATCTTGCTCAATCATGACGGCCGCGTGCTCCGATAAGAGTCCAGGTTTCCAGGCATGGATCAGGATGTCTATCTCATCCAGCGCGGCATACGGTGGATCCGCAAAGAGTACATCGTAGGGGCCACCCCAGCGATCTTTCCGATCAAGGAAGGCGGAAGTTCGTCCCACATGTATCTGCGCATGGTTGACCAGTTGACAGGTCTGTAGATTTTTCTGTAACAGCTGAACAGCCGTGGGGTCCGACTCAACAAAGGTGACCGCTGCGGCTCCACGACTCAACGCTTCGATCCCCACGGCTCCAGTACCGGCATACAAATCGAGAAAGCGTCCTCCAGGTACTTGAGCCCCGAGAATTGAAAAAATGGCCTCGCGAACTTTATCAGATGTGGGACGCAGTGCAGTCCCTTGTGGCCCACTTAATCTGCGACCTCGGTGGGATCCGGCAATAACACGCATACGTTATGTGAGTGGTATCTCGTGAATCCGTAATCTAACACAGCGTTTTTGAAGGGGTCAAGATGCGTGTGGTGATTGGAACGGTCCAGAGTAGATGGGGAGCAACGGAGATGGTTGTGTAAAGGGATGGAGGTATTTTGACGATCTCAGAATCGAGGACTATAATGATGCCCCATGCCATGACTTAAGATGCGAATGGCAGGCTTCTTCAGAATAGGGGTATGGACCATCTGTGGCAATGAAGAAAATTGGCCAATATGGTGATAGAGCACAATTGTTCAGGGGGTCACCACCGCTTGAGATTTCCGAGCAGCCAGACTCTTTTGCCGATTATTCGAAATGGTACGGTCGATGATGGCGCCGCAATTGATGCATTTCCAGGCATAGAAAACTAAGAAGAAGTCGGAGAACCGCTCGAGCATCATGAGACCTTTGCACTTCGGACATTCCATCGATTCCTCCCAACGTGATGGTGTACTGCTGCAGGCTTGCCAAAGCAAGTACTGCACCAAAATATCGCTGTACGTAATTTCAACAGCTTAGACGATACGTATTTGTTTGCACAGGGTTACCGAGGGGTACATATGAGTACGATAATGTTCAGAGTGTCATTTTTTTGTCCGCGGAGGATAAATGGCAGCTAAGAAAGGAGGGCAAGGCATCACTCAATGGCCTGAAACAGAACGGCCGCGCGAACGCTTACTCTCTCAAGGGCCACATGTGCTTACCGATGCCCAACTCCTGGCCATTCTTCTTCGAGTTGGTCGTCACGGCTCTTCAGCGGTACAAGTGGGGATGGATATCCTGGATCGCCTTGGTGGAGTGGCCGGGCTTGCACAGTGCGGAATAGAAGAACTTTGCGCAATCTCAGGTGTGGGGGAGGCTAAAGCGGCTCAACTGAAGGCAGCCCTTGAACTGGGAAAACGTGCTCTCGCTGGTCCTCTAGTCAAAGGAACAAAAATCACATCCAGCCAAGACCTTTTTACCCACTACCATCCAACCCTGCGCGATTTACGCCATGAAGTCTTTAAAGTTGTGTTACTCGATGCTAAGCACGCCATCATGCGCGATGCCACGGTATCGGAGGGCAGTTTGACCCTCAGCATTGTCCATCCGCGTGAAGTCTTTACACTCGCCGTGAAAGAATCAGCCGCCGCAGTAATTTTTTTGCACAACCATCCTAGCGGCGACCCTACGCCAAGCCAGGAGGATCGTGTCTTGACGGCACGACTGGTATCGGCAGGGGAAGTGCTGGGCATTCGGGTTCTAGACCATCTTATCGTCGGCGATGGACGCTACGTCAGCTTTGCCGATCAAGGATGGTTGACAACCCCTGGGGCCGACGTGTGAGCAAAGGAGGAGTCGTCACGATGTAAGGGTGCCATGTCATTTACGAAAGACACACCTGTCTTCCGGTTCGCATAAGGAGGGCGCCATGAGCGAACGAGCCAGAGATTCACTCAGAAACGTGATCCTGATCTCGAGTGCGGGTGCCGGGAAGACTTCGCTGGCTGAGGCCATGCTCTTTGCCTCCGGCGTTGTTCCCCACCTTGGGTCTATCACCCAAGGCACGACGGTCTCGGATTTCGAGCCGGAAGAATTGCACCGGCGTAGTTCCGTCAGCACCAGTCTCCTCCGCTGTTCCTGGAAGCACACCACTATCAATCTCGTTGATCCTCCCGGAGCGATGGCCTTGCTCGGTGAGACGGTGATGGCATTACGGTCGGTGGATGCCGTCGTGCTGGTGGTAGGCGTCTCATCGGGGATCCGGAGCGATCTCGTCAGAGTGTGGTCCCACATTACAACACTCGGTTTGCCGTGCCTTCTATTCATCAACGAATTGGATAAAGAGAAATCCTCACTCGATGATGCCTGTGCGATGTGTCAACGCGATCTGGGGCTCACACCATTGCCGATGTCATTGCCTTACAGCCGTGGCGGCCACCTAGAGGGTGTGTTGGATCTTGCACAAGATGTCCTCATCACGTCGCAGGCGGAGACGCCTCTGCATCAGCTGTTGCCGATACCCGAAGATGCACGGGTTTTGGCCGCTGATGGGCGGAAGCGAATTCAAGAAGGCGTGGCTGAGTGTGATGACCGATTACTGGAACAGTATGTTGCGATGGGTGAGCTGACGCAGGAGGACCTGATCGAAGGGCTTCGTGTTGCCACCCGGACTCGTGCGGTCACCCCGCTCTACAGCGGCTCCGCGATGAACAACATCGGGATTATTCCTCTCCTTAACGCCATCGTCGACTTGTTGCCATCGCCGATGGACCGGACTTCGACGACCTCGTTGGAAGGCCTGCATCCGGATACAGGCGAACCAGTCCGTCGCCGCGCTATTTGTGAAGACCCATTTTCAGGAATTGTCTTCAAGACGCTGATAGACCCATTTGCCGGACGGCTATCCTTTCTGCGGGTTTTGTCTGGGGTTCTTCACGCAGATTCCATGGTCTTCAACAGCTCGCGAGGGAGGAAAGACAAAAGTGGACATCTGTACACGGTGTTGGGGAAGAGACATACGGCGTTGTCTTCGGCCGGAGCAGGGGAAATTGTCGCGATTGGAAAACTCAAAGACACACAAACAGGCGATACCCTCTGTGACGAACAGGCTCCTATCTGTTATCCAAAGCCGATGCTTCCGCGTCCTGTGTTATCCTTTGCAATTGAGCCAAAGTCCAATGCTGATATGGAAAAAATCAGTCTCGGGCTGCATAAGTTGATCGAGGAAGATCCGACACTCGAGTTTTCGCGCCATGCCGACACGAAGGAAATGGTGTTAAGTGGGATGAGTCAGTGGCACATCGATCTTGCACTTGAAAAATTGCGCCGAAAGTATGGTGCAGAAGTGGTCCTGCATATGCCGAAGATTCCATACCGCGAAACCATTCGTGCCACGGCACAAGCGCAGGGGAAATATAAAAAGCAAACCGGTGGACATGGGCAATATGGTGATTGCTGGCTGGAACTCACGCCCTTGCCGCGCGGGGAGGGGTTCAAGTTTGAGAATAGAGTGGTCGGCGGTGCCATTCCACGCAACTTTATTCCAGCCGTAGAGAAGGGGGTGATTGAAGCCATGCATCATGGAAGCGTGGCAGGATTTCCTGTCGTCGATTGCCGGGTGGCGGTGTACGATGGCTCGTACCATACCGTCGATTCATCCGAGATGGCGTTTAAGATTGCCGCATCCATGGGGTTCAAAAAAGCATTGGAGACTGCTCATCCTGTCCTGTTAGAGCCGATCATGTCGGTGGAGGTCGAAGCCCCGGCGGATCATATTGGCGGGGTGATCGGGGACTTGAATGCGCGGAGAGGGCGGATTCTCCATGTGGAGGCGAAAGATCAGATGGAACAGATTACAGCCCTTGTTCCCATGGCTGAGTTGCTTATGTATGCCACGATGCTGAATTCATTGACGGCCGGACGCGGCAGTTATGCAATGGAGTTCACGAAGTACGACGAAGTGCCACATGAGCTTGCAGTACGAATTATCGAAGCCAACAAGGTAGATATACATGCCTCAGCGCATTGATTACTAGGGCTTGCCGAATTAACCTCAAGATAATGTTGAGATTAACATTGAGCAAAGACCGGAAGGTTTCATCTCGACGACAACATCCCATGGAACGTTGCGGCATGCTACTAGCCCTCATTATTCACGAAGACTTCTACTGCAACCGCTGGGACACCGCTACGACAAGCCTGACGGTTGGCGGGCTCGCCACTCAGTCGGTCAACATACTGTTCAAGTATGCTTCCCTCTTTCGCGGCTCCGCGCGCCCGTCTCGCTTGGCGTCTCGGCGGTTTCGTCACGAACTCTCGTGAATAATGTGGGCTAGGGGGTGATCGATTTCAACACGATATAGAATGCGCGGCTTTCTCTCAGTACACGAAGGAGAATAGTTTCGCCTTGCCGGACTTTGGAAACTGCGTTGGTGAACTCTTCGACTGACCCCACTTCGGCACGGTTCACTTCCTTGATGAGATCACCCTCGTGAAGGCCTTCTGTTTGGGCAAGGCTTCCGGATTCTACTTTGCTGATCATCACACCCCGGTTCTCGCGTAACATAAACTTCTCAGCAAGGCCTGGTGTGAGATCTTGTACATCGAAACCGAGCGTGACTTCAGTCCGTCCCTGGGGAAGCGAAGTGATGACGGCGTGGTCTCGACGTTCAATGAGGGCAACATCCAGCACAAAGCGCTGCTGATCGCGGACGATTTCAACTTTAGCTGTTGACCCTGGAAGGAATCCTGCTACAACGCGCGTGAGTCGGTTTGGCGTATCGATGACAGTCCCATCGATACGAGTCAAGATATCGCCTGGTTTGATGCCGGCTGCCGCTGCCGGATCCTTCTCAAAGACCTCGTTGATCAAGACCCCATCGCCTTCGTTGACGCCGAATTTGCGGGCCAACTCCGCCGTGAGGGGTTGGATACCGACTCCCAGCCAGCCTCGCGCTACTCGTCCCTGCGTCAGCAGTTGCTGAATCACGTGCTTGGCCATGTTGGAAGGAATGGCAAACCCGATTCCTTGGGCGAAGTTAATGATGGCCGTATTGATTCCAATGACTTCGCCGCGCAAGTTGAAGAGCGGGCCGCCTGAGTTGCCTGGATTGATCGATGCATCTGTCTGAATAAAATTTTCGTATCGCGAGAGATTGACGTTTTCCCGACCGACCCCACTCACGACACCAAGCGTGACGGTTCGATCGAGCCCGAATGGATTTCCCACGGCGAGCACCCATTGACCCACGCGCACAGACGACGAATCCCCGAATTTCGCGCTGGGGAGTGGATGATCGGCAGTGACCTTGAGGACGGCTAAGTCTGTATCCAGGTCTCTGCCGACGACGTGTGCCATCAACTTGGATTTATCAGAAAAGCGGACCTCGATTTCTGTCGCATCCCCGATGACATGGTTATTCGTGATGATGTGCCCTTCAGGGTCGATAATCACGCCAGACCCTGATCCAGAGGCATTGGGAGCTCGTTCTTGAGCAGGCTCACGCCCCCGTCCCGGTCCGGAAAGGGGAAAGAGATTCACGACGGATGGTTTGGCTGATTCGGCCAGATCGGTGATGACGGTTTGAATCTCTTCCAGTAGGCGAAGGCCAGGCGGATCGCTGGGTTTTGGTGCAGCAGACGCAGCAACGGCAAATGAATGACCATCAAGAAAGGCTATGAAAACAAGGCTGATGATGATGCGGAATAGTTGAGTCATCCTGCCTATTTTGGTCGAGTTAATTTATGCCGGTTTGCCGTTACGGGCATTGGTGAACTTAGAGACAACCAGAGTCAGGTCTGTCTGTAGTCCGATCAGGATCAGGATATCGTCGACGCGGAGGACCAGGGTATCATCTGTCGATAGGAGAAATGGTCCGCGCAAGACTGTGACAAGTCGAACCGACGGAGGCATGACAACCTCATCGAGTCTCTTTCCTATAACTGGTGACCCTTGGACGATTGTGAGTCGTTCGAGGGCCGCGGTGCGAAGGCTCAGGTCCTGTTGTAGAGTCAAGAGTTCATCGTGAATCGTTTCCAGCTTGAGCTCGCGAATTTGACTATCGACGTGAAGCAAGTTCTGTTTCAGTTGCTGGATACGATCGCCAGCCTGACCGAGGATATATTCCAATTGATCGGATGACGGGGTTGGCTCCTGGGTGAGCGGAGAACGTTTCGCGCTGAGGGCGACAATGTGTCGCCCGAGGTCGCTGTGCCCCTGTTCAATCTGGCCCATTAAATTTGACGCTTGGTTATGCAATCGAAGAACCTGGACTTTGCGGTTGGCTCGTTCTGAGAGCGCGAGAACAGTCTCATAGACGGCGCTCCCGGTGATCGAGAGTTCCTGCTGGATGCGACCGAGGAGTTCGAAGGACATATGCAAAAACCAATCATGTCCGATAAGAATGATTATGTAAACTCATGAATTTATCTCAATCCGCTTCCCCACACTACCCTCGTCGCGCAAAGATTTCAACGGACAGACGTTCGCAGCAGACAGAAATTACTCCAATGTGTTGAGATTGCCTGTTGCTCTGGCTAGATTCACACGCGCTGCGTTTAATTGAAACAACGCTTCGACCAGGTTTTCACGAGCTCGAGCCACAGCGGTTAACCCATTAGTCAGCTCGAAATGACTTGAGGCTGTAATCATGGTGTAGCGTTCACGCGCCAGATCGAGCTCCTTCGATGCCGCCCGCATGCCGACCTGAGCCATATTCACTTGGTCCCTTGCGGCAATCACGCCGGCCATCGCATCATGCACTTCCATTTTGACATGGTTCAAGATGGATTGAAGACGAAGCGCCTCTTGCCTCAATTGGCTTCTGGATTCAGCGATACGGCCTTCTCGTTGTCCTCCATCAAAAATTGGCACTTGAAGCAACAGCGCCATATTGTACGTGTCCAGGGTATTGTTCCAGCGATTCCCTATGAGGCCGTAATCCCCTTGCGCCACCAACGACGGCAACCGTTCGCCACTGATAGAGGAATAGGTCAATTCTGTGGCGCGTACGCGTGTCACTTGAGCCATCACCTCCGGCCACTGTTTCAAGGCATCTTCGACGGCAACCTGAACAGACGGTCCGTCAAGCACGTCGGCGCGAAATTCATCGTGCAATGACAGCGGTGTTTCATAGGGAAGCGCCAGAAGATTGAGAAGGTTCAGTTTGGCACGCTCAACGGAATAGTATGCAACTGACGTCTGCTGCCTCTCGCTTGCAAGCTGGGCGTCGAGCCGGGCAAGGTCGAGACCAGTCGCGACGCCTGCGCGCTGGCGCTGCTTGATGAGCCCCAGCAGATCATTCATGACCAACTGGTTGGCTTCATGCATCTTCACCATCCCTATGGCCTTCAGGCCTTCCATATAGGTGAGCGCGACGCTCGCCATCGTGTCGAACTTTCGACTCTCGGACTCCGCTTCACTGACGTGGAGCATCTCGCGCGAGGCGCGCCAACGCTGGATCAAACTGACACTGAACAGGTTTTGCGATGCGCTCACTCGCGCATCGAAAATACTGAACGGATCGGATCTGACAGGGTCGAGTCCGAAGGTTCCGCGAAACTGAGTTTGCCTAGTTTGACGGGCGGTCGCTGAAAGATTGGGAAGCATCGCGCCTAATTGGGTATGCACGTGCCCTCGGGCTGCTTCGATCCGCTCACGGTACAGGAGGACATCGGGATTGTTGTCGACTGCTGCAGTTAAGGCATCGCGTAAGGTCAACGTCAGCGGCTGGAGTGGAGGTAACGGTGTGGTAAGACTTCTCTCCCCTCCTCCAAACACCTCCTCAGCTTGATAGATTAACCCCAAACTTAACAGGGAGAAAATAGTAATATGCATGCAAATGTATACATAATATATCAATAGCTTACTCATCTCTCTCTGATGCTTTCCTTCACCGATTTTAGTAAGGGGCTCAGGAGATATTCGATCACGCGGCGCTGGCCGGTCTTGATCTCAACCGTGACAGCCATACCTGGCGATAGATGGACATGCCTCCCCTCCACCTGGATTGTGGCCCGGTCCATGCTGACCCTGGTGGGATACACAAGCCCGACCTTTTCAATCGGCGCGGCATCGTCGGACACACTCAACACTTTCCCTGGAATCGTGCCGTACAGCGTGAAGGGAAAGGTTTCAACCTTAATCTCCACGATCTGGCCATTTTGCACAAACCCGATATCCTTGTTCTCGACTTGGGCCGCCACTTCAACAGGATGGTCCTGCGGCACGACGATCAGGAGATCCTGGGCTGGAGTGACAACTCCACCTACCGTATGGACCACCAACTGCTGCACAACGCCATCGATGGGAGTCGTCAATCGTTGCAGATCAGCCTTCTGTCCGGCTTTCGTGACATCCTGAACCAAGGAAGCGGCCTTCGTTTCCAATAGAGACAACTCTGCCTGTTTCGTCTGTTGAAACTCGGAGATGAGCGCGCGGTAGTTGGTGTCTGCTTCTGATAGCGCAGCCTGGTCCTGGTGCAGTTTCTTACGTTGCCCGGCGAGTTCTTGGGTCTTATCGATTCGCTGTTGTTCCGCTTGAAGGAAGTCCAGCTTGGTCGCGGCATCGTGCTCCAATAGTTTCTTGAACGCGTCGGCACGTTCGGCTTCCATGGGGACAGTCGCTTCGAGTCGTTGGATATTCTCTAACGTTTGCTCGAGCGCAGCCTTTCGTTGATCGATCAAATGTTGCGAGGCCCCGACTCTGGCCTGATACTCCGCAAGTTGATCGCGAAGCAGCTGGCGTTGCAGGAGGACATGTTGCGGGTCGCTATCGGGAGGGGCTTTAAACGTCGATTGGCCGGCAATGAGGGCGCGTAAGCGAGCCGCGTCAATCTTCGCCGCCTGGTATTCATTCGTGGCTTGGTGTTGGTCGGCTCGGTTTTGTGTGGAGTCGAGCTCAATCAGCACCTCGCCCCGCTTGACGATCTGCCCATCCTGCACGTGAATGGCGGTGATCACGCCAGCTTCATACGGCTGAATCACTTTGGAGTAGCCGCTGGGAATAATCTTGCCTTGTGCTGTCGCCACAATGTCGATCCATCCCAACGTCGCCCACAAGACGCCGCTCCCGAATACAGCCATGATCGTCCAGAGGGTGGCGCGACCGATCGGTGAGGGCGGCGCCTGTTGAATTTCCAGCACAGCAGGAAGAAATTCCGTCGCGCGCCCACCTGGAATTGAGCCAAGTGAGTGGCCGCGTTCAGCTTGCCAAGCCGCCCTCCAGACGGTCCAATGACGTGAGAGCGCGTCGAATGCCATGCTTGTTTCTCTACCCCGTTATCCCGTCACCGGTATAGGGCCGTCTTGATGTCGGTGGAGGCGAGCATAGAACCCCTGCATATGCAGCAACTCTTCGTGTGACCCCTGCTCGACAATCTCACCTTTGTCCACCACATAAATCCGATGCGCCGGCCGCACCGTACTCAGCCGATGGGCGATGATGAAGACGGTGCGCCCCTGACTAATCTGCGCCATGTTCTGCTGAATGATGGCCTCAGATTCATAGTCCAGCGCGCTCGTGGCTTCATCGAAGATCAGGATGCGCGGGTTCGCGACCAACGCTCTGGCAATCGCAACCCGCTGGCGTTGCCCACCGGACAGCGAGCAGCCGTGTTCCCCCACCATCGTGTCGTAGCCTTCCGGTAATTCAAGAATGAATTCGTGCGCCCCAGACAGCTTGGACGCCCGAATCACTTGCTCCATCGCCAACCCCGGATCGGTCAGCGCAATGTTGTCACGCACGGAGCAATTGAAGAGGAAATTTTCTTGAAGGACCACCCCCACCTGTCGGCGGAGCCAGGCCGGGTCCACCTGCGCAAGGTCGACACCATCCACGAGAATACGCCCGCGCTCCGGCACGTAGAGCCGTTGAGCCAGCTTGGCAATCGTGCTCTTGCCGGATCCGGACCGCCCGACAAGCCCGATCACCTTGCCTGGCGTGACGGAGAACGACACCTTGCGTAAGACCTCTGTACCATCAGGCCGATAGCGAAAGGTCACGTCCTCGAACACGATCTGTCCATTGACTTGGGGTAGAGTGGTTCGATTCGGATTATAGGAAGGCTCCGGCTGGGTGTTGAGCACATCCCCCAGTCGCTGAACGGAAATACCGACCTGCTGGAACTCTTGCCAGAGATTCACCAGTCGCAGCATCGGTCCTGTCACTTGAGCCGAGAGCATGTTGAACGCAATCAACTGTCCGATGGTCAGGTCTCCCTCGATCACGCGATAGGCGCCCATCCACAGCACGGCGACGGTCGTCACCTTTTGAATAAATGTCCCAGTCTGGCCGGCGATCATCATCAAGCTGGTGGCGCGAAAACTGGCTCGCACATAGCCCGCAAGTTGTTCTTCCCACTTGCGCAACAACGGCGGCTCGACGGCCAAAGCCTTTACCGTTTGAATGCCGCTGATCGCTTCCACGAGGAAGGATTGATTGTCTGCACCACGATTGAACTTCTCGTGCAAACGTGCGCGGATCGCTGGGGTAATAGAGATCGAGAGCAGTGCGTAGAGCGGCAAGGATGCCATAACGACTACCGTGAGAATCGGACTGTAAAGCCACATGACGCCGAGAAACACGACGGTAAACAACAGATCGAGCACCACCGTCACCGAGTGGCTCGTCAAGAACTGCCGGATATGTTCCAGCTCACGTACCCGCGCGACCGTGTCCCCTACCCGTCGCGCCTCGAAATAGGCCAAAGGGAGCGCCAACACATGGCGAAACAACTGCGCGCCCAGGCCGACATCGATACGGTTCGTCGTATGAGAAAACAGATAGGTCCGAAGTCCTCCCAAGATCGCATCGAACAGCGCCAGGGCAATCATGCCGATGGCGAGGACGTGCAATGTCGTGAAGCCTTTATGGACGAGCACCTTGTCGATGACGACTTGCGTGAAAAGCGGTGTCAGGAGGGCAAATAGCTGTAAAAAGAACGACGCGACCAGCACCTCGCCAAGGAGCGTGCGATACTTCACGATGGGGGGAATGAACCAGGTGAAATCGAACGTCAGATCTTGCAGACGGAGATTCGCTCGCTTCGTAAAGAGCAGGAGTTCCCCAGTCCAAGCCGATTCGAACTGTTCTCGTGACAGAACGAGCGGACGCGCCTCGATAGGATCCTGAACGAGCGCCTTGTCGCCTTCGATCTTCGCCAGCACGACATAGCGCCCGTCTGTTCGCTTTGCGATCGCGGGGAGAGGCGTTCCAGACAACGTGTCCCACTGAGTCTTGCGCAGTCCAGCCTTGAGCCCAAGGTGTTTCGCGGCACGAAGGAGATCTGTGTCGGAGAGCGGCTTGCTCGACTGGGCAAACTGATGGCGCAGCTGTGCCCCATCGGCCGGCAAATCATAGAACCGGGCCAAGATCAACAGACAGATCAGGCCCGTGTCCGCGACTCCCGCTGTAGCAGACGGTGTGGTTGAATCAGAAGGAGGAGGAACCCTCCCTACGTCGGCTGGCATGGCGTCATCTTAGAGGAGTCCCAATCAGCCTCCAAACAATTTCGTCGATCGCGCACAAGAAAACCTGCTCATCGTGTCCCCCAACTTCTCGTCACTCTTCACCCAATCTCCTTCCCTTTCATATCTTCTTGAAGGATGCTCAAACAGCCTGTCCCGCTACTCCTCTGACAGGGGCAGACACCAAAAAGACAGACGCCAATCACTCACGATGCAAGAACGCTGCTGGTGGGATTTTTAAGCCTCCTGCGAGAGTTGCGGGAGACGCATGATGATTAAATACTCCCGACCATTTTTATTTCCTCAAGGAACAGCAAGTCATCTGCCTGCCTACTCCATGACTTACAATTCAGGAGGAAGATATAGCGGCCGAACATTCGACGTCTCCAGCAGTTTCTACGGGCAGTCGACAGGCGAACGATTCACACCGGGTCCCGACAGATCCGTTCTTACGGTGGCGGTGTAGCTGATCGGAACGCCTCGATTCTTATTTGTCTTCACGCTGAATCTTTGTGGCCATGGCTCTGAGGTGATAATCTGATCCGTCGGGATTCATCGTTACGGTAACAGAATCGATGGTCGCATAGATCATGGCCTTGCCTCCTGCCATGGCGGAGATGCGGCTGACTTCCTGGTGATCGCATCGGATGAGATAGAGAACCGGAATCTCCCCCGTGTCATCGTCGAGCCTAAAAATTGGTCCACAGATAGGCCTTCCTACCGTGTCTTTTCCTTCCCATTGTCCAACCAGCGTAAGCCGTCCTTTGAGTACGACATCATGCCGGTGAAACGCGCTAGGATTGGACAGGACTTGCTGAACTGACGTCATCACATCGGCTGCCTGGCTCTGGAGGCTGGCTCCAAAGAGCACAAGGAGTATCACTCCGTATCGAATCGCGGTCCTGCACTCTCTTCTCATATTGCGATTCCTCTCCAAGCCTGTCGCCTAATCTTGTGGGTGCGGCCTGACCGCCCTTCGCGATCGTGGCGCTGGCCCTCAACTGAGCTTCACGCATACACTCACGGCAATGGTCTGGTCCTTCGATTCGCTGATGTTCATTGACTTCTTGTATGATAGATACTCATTTGGGCCACGAAAAGACACACAAATTAAAGAATAGGCCTTGTCAGAAAGTTCTAGGAATAGCCATCCTTCGATACCGACCAACGAGATGCCAGTGATTCGGCGTGACACAACAGTCCCGACTCGGATGGGGGTTCCGAGTGTCCCGCCTTGCGGTTTATTGGCTCGCCTCCTACAATACGCCTCCCTGTGGAATTCCCATGCCCTTCACAAGTCGCCCGTTCAGCCGTTTCACCTTGTCATGGGTTATCGCGTCATGAGTGAACAGGCATGATGCTATTGAAGGAATGGTGGCGATGGTTTACACGGCAAAGCCGGCTCAATAAAATTGTTATCGTTGGGTTTTTATCCTCGTTGGTGTTGTTTCTCATTCCCGTGGTGGTGTCCTGGTTCAAGCCGACTCCAATTCATGTCGGTGTGGCTTTCTACACCTATGAGCGAGCCTTTATTCTGGCAGGAGACACGAAAACCTATTTTTATGAAAATCGAAACCTGGTGTCCGATTGTCGTCTCCGGCTCATCGAACAGACGTTCCCGAAAGGCCGAGCGAAGACCCCCGATCCACAATCCTGGGTTGTGGTCAAGTTCCTTATTGAAAATGTCTCGGACCACCGCCTCACCAATCTCCGTCTGGACATCAAATCCCCTCTCCTGCGCCCGACCACCACGCTGTTTACGACCGCGAACGTGGAGGCCACAGGGACGTGGGATACGGCGGCAGCGGATGCGCCAGGCAAATATACGATGACGATTCCGGTCATCGAACCGACGGTCTCAGTCGTGGTCAGCCTGAAGACGCCTATCGACGTGACCATGCGCCAGGTTATTTATGTCGACCATAGCCGGATGACGGTTCAGGTACTCCATTTGCTCGCAGACCAGTTCGGGACGTTTCCCCTCAAAGTCGCTCGCCTCAATGCCATGAAAATTTTGAATCGGGAAAGCGTTCTGCGACCCGGCGACGAAACGTTCGCCAATGAAAAGATGGACGTGACGATGCTCCGCGCCGACGAGCCAGCCGTAAAAGATGAAGCCGTGTCGTATCAACTGCTCTCAGCAGCGCATGTATGCCCGGAGGGAACAGCGGGCGACTGGTAGGGTTCTCTTGCAAAGTTTCTCCGTGCTACACATGCGGTATGTCTGCTGAGCCACTCATCGAAGAACCTGTATCCCCACCCCGATTGTTAGCGGCCTATTTAGGCACAAGTGCGATCGGCGAGGCGATTCAGACGGAGCGGGGGTGGCGGACGTTGTGACTCGAAATTCATGTGAGTCATCGGCTCAATCTTACTCCCTGGGAGTCTGAGCCAACGATTCAGGTGGCGTATCGAACAGCGTGCCGATGGTACACACGGTACCCGACGCCTCATTACCTTTCTTGGCGACCGAGCACCACTTCCTGTCGATTAGGGATCTATTGAAGAGGGACTATCGCACCTTTGCCGAAGCCCTCTCTTTAGTCTACGCGCACCGCTGATTCTGCCAAACCAGAATCGTTGGCCTCGTCTGTGCGCAATATCCCGCGCCAGTAGTTGACAGGTGGAGGAGTTTAGGACTACACAGCACCTATGGCTATTCATCCTCTTGCCGGAAGTCTTGCGCCGTCGTCAGTCTTCGTCGATATATCGAAGCTCCTTGCAGCCTACTCGTCAGAGAAGCCCGATGCCACAGTGCCTGAGCAACGAGTGGCTTTTGGCACATCGGGACATCGGGGTTCTGCCTTCAAGAAAAGCTTTAACGAACGGCATATTCTGGCCGTCACACAAGCGATTTGTGAATATCGAGCCGGCCAGGGCACAAGCGGACCCCTCTATCTTGGCAGGGATACCCACGCACTCTCGGAACCAGCTTGTGCGAGCGCGCTTGAGGTATTGGCCGCGAACGGCATTGAGGTGATGATTGATCAGGATGGTGGATATACCCCCACTCCTGTCATCTCTCACGCGATCCTCACCTATAATCGAGGAAGAACATCGGGGCTCGCCGACGGTATTGTGATCACTCCCTCGCACAATCCGCCGGAAGACGGCGGCATCAAGTACAACCCACCGCATGGTGGGCCAGCTGACACAGCGGTCACAACCTGGATAGAGAATCGAGCGAATGTCCTTCTTGCCACTGATCTGCACGGCGTAAAACGTCTATCGTGCGACCAGGCTCGTCGTGCGAGCACAACTCACCGGCATGATTACCTTGGCGCCTACATCGGCGACCTCGCGCAGATTATCCATATGGACGTACTTCGCTCAGCCGGGTTGAAGCTTGGCATCGATCCGCTTGGTGGATCAGGTGTGGCCTATTGGCAGCCGATCGCAGAGCGGTACGGCCTGAACATCGAAATCGTCAATCCTTCCGTCGATCCGACCTTCCGCTTCATGCCGCTCGATTGGGACGGGAAGATTCGTATGGATTGCTCTTCGCCCTATGCCATGGCGAATCTCATCGCGCTGAAAGATCGCTTCGATGTTGCCTTTGGCAACGATGCCGACAACGACCGGCACGGCATTGTCACCCGCTCGACCGGTCTGATGAATCCCAATCACTACCTTGCAATTTCAATCGCCTATCTCTTTGCCAACCGTTCTGGATGGAAGCCAGATGCAGGAATCGGAAAAACGCTTGTGAGCAGCAGCCTCATCGACCGCGTAGCAGTGAAACTCCGGCGCAAACTTGTCGAGGTGCCGGTCGGCTTCAAATGGTTTGTGAGCGGGCTGCTCGATGGTTCGCTTGGGTTCGGCGGGGAAGAAAGTGCAGGAGCCTCGTTCCTTCGTCGAGATGGATCGGTCTGGACGACCGACAAGGATGGCATCATCATGAATCTTCTTGCTGCGGAGATGATGGCCAAGACCGGCCGGGATCCCGGTGAACTGTACAGAGAACTGACCAACGACCTCGGAGAACCGGTCTATGAGCGGATCGATGCAGCCGCATCACCTGAACAAAAGACGGTTCTCGCGAAACTCTCGCCGGACCAGGTACAGGCATCAGAATTGGCCGGCGACACTATCGTCGCAAAGTTGACGACAGCCCCAGGCAATGGCGCCTCAATCGGCGGATTAAAAGTCGTCACCGAACAAGGCTGGTTCGCCGCCCGCCCCTCCGGCACCGAGGATGTGTACAAACTCTACGCGGAAAGCTTCAGAGGAAAAGACCATCTCAAGAGGATTCAGGAAGAAGCGCAGGCGCTGATTGCCAGGGCGTTAACTGTGGTGAGGTAGGCTAATGCCAGTCAGCGTGAGTAGATAACATAAACTCATGTTTAGGATTCGAAGAAAAAAATCCAAAACCTATTCTGATTCACCGTCGAACAAACAACTTGCTATACGGCTGACTGAGGATGGGGTAGTAGAAATTGACTACAATCCTGAACGTCCGCCTGATGTATTTTTTGATACAAATGTACTTTTGGGACTTGGAGCTAGTGGTATAAATTCTTTACAGCATTTGCAAAGCAAGAGAGGATTTAGGTTCAGATACTCGATGGTAAATTTCGTCGAACTCGTTTCCCATTTGGACGACATTCCTTCCGAGAAAATTCCAAACCCCTTTAAGAGGTATCAGGCACCATTTAAGAAGATGACTCGACTTTTCGAGCTAAGTGTTCTGCCATCGGCAGAAATGCTTCTCATGCAGGCTACAGGACTTGAACGTTTTCTTGATAGTAAATGGGTTGTAGACCCCATGAATATAGGCCGGCAAGTGGGCATTATTGCCAATGCTGACAGCATCGAAGAGGTCAGGAAATATGGGATTGAACCAAGTCACTATAAGCATCTGAAGGAAATTGATGGCCGTTCATTCGTCGCGATGATGAAAGGGGCTATAAGTACAATTCAGAAACCCCTCAAGGTCACGGAATCTAGTGCTAAGTGGCTCGGCCATCTATACAGCTTCCTAATTTACCGAGCGAGCAGCAAGCGAGTTCGGCTGGCAACCCTAAAAACTAGTGAACAGCGACGAGTTATTACTTCTTTTTGCAGGCAAGGGGGGAAGATGTTTGAGGGGCATCTGCTGAAATTATTGAGGAGAACCATTGATGATGGACGCCTACCGCAGGGGAACGATTTCTACGACATGCTCCAATTGCTTCTCTTGAGGTTGCCTAATCTCCTGTTTGTCACGGACGATCGCCCATTCTTCTCCTACTATATGGGCTCTGATTTTCACAGGGTAGTTCCCTGGAAAGGCTTTAATGCATCGGCTGACCTTTAGCTGCATTGAGACCTTATGCAATTCAAACGCAGTAGGGCTTTCCTATCCTGACACGTTGTCGTTCGGCATGTTAGCAACTGTGAGCCAACGGACGTAACCACCGCCTTAGACTCCACCAGGTTGGCGACCGTCCCGTCCATGCCGATTTCCATATCATCCGGGTGGGCGATGATGATGACGACATTGCTCTGGCTCATGGCCAAAGCATATCTACGCTTCTGGAGTTACCTGCTCTACTGCGTGGTAGGAGCTACGGACCAGCGGACCTGATTCGACATGGGTGAAGCCGAGTGCCATCCCCTCTTCTTTTAACATTGCAAACTCGCTAGGATCGTAGAAGCGTGCAACAGGCAGATGCTCTCTGGTGGGTTGGAGGTATTGGCCGATGGTCATGATGTTGCAGCCGACGGCACGAAGGTCGCGCATGACTTCGCGGGCCTCGTTCATCGACTCTCCCATCCCGAGGATCAATCCGGACTTGGTCCGCATGCCCAATTGCTTTGCCCTGCCGAGCAACTCGATCGAACGCTGATACTTTCCCTGTGGTCTGATTGCTGGAAACAACCGCCGGACGGTTTCGATGTTGTGATTGAGAATCTCCGGCTTCTCGGCACAGACCATGGCCAGAGCGTCCTCATTCCCCTCGAAATCAGGAATAAGCACTTCGATCGTGGAGTCAGGGCTGAGCTGTCTGGTCTTCCGAATTGTGTCGGCAAAGATGGCGGCGCCTCCATCGTTCAATTCATCCCGATTCACCGATGTGATCACGGCATGTCGAAGACCTAATGCTTGGATTGCTTCAGCGACGCGCCGTGGCTCTTCATGATCGATCGCCAGAGGTCTGCCTGTCTCGACTGAACAGTAGTGGCATCGCCTGGTGCAGATATCGCCGAGGATTAGAAATGTCGCGGTGCGTGCGTTCCAACATTCCCATCGGTTCGGACAGCGCGCTTCTTCGCAAATGGTATGGAGCTTGAGCCGATCCATCGTCTGCTTGATGTCGAGGTAGTCGGGGCCGGTTTTCGCCTGAACTTTGAACCAGGAGGGAAGGCGTTGGGCAGGGTTGAAGGCTGAAGGCTGAAGGTTGATAGCCTTCGATGAGTCGGAGGACGAAGACCGGAGCTGGTCGAGCGGAATGAAGCTCATGGCTTCTCTTTCGACGGGAATAAATCCGAAGGATGTTCAAGGATACGTTTAAATTCCTTCAAGAAGCCGGCTCCTTGCACGCCATCCAGCGCCCGGTGGTCGCAAGATAATGTCACCTTCATGCGCCGGCCCGCCTTAACTGCTCCGTCTTTGACGACTGGCACGTCGCGAATTGTGCCCACGGCGATGGAGGCGGCCTGCGGGGGAATGAGGACTGCAATGAAGTTTTCCACGTCGAACATGCCCAAGTTCGAGATGGAGAACGTGGCTCCGGTGTATTCCTGCGGTTGCAAGCGTTTCTCCCTGGCCCGGTCGATCAATGTCCGGGACTCGGTCACGATCTCGTCCAGCGACTTCGCGCCGCAATTGCGAATGACCGGCGTGATCAAGCCGTCATCGATGCCGACGGCGATGCCGATATCGATGTGCCCATGCCGCCTGATAGCCTGGCCGGTGAATGAGACATTGATGTCCGGATGCCGCGTGAGCGCAATTGCCGCGGCTTTGATCAGCAGGTCGGTGATGGAGGGATGCATGGTTCGGTTCTGTTTGAACTGATCGCGGAACCGCTCTGCCTGCTCCATATCGATCTCGCTCGTCAGATAAAAGTGCGGTACCGGCCCTTTGCTCTGAGTCGTCGATCTGGCGATGGCTTTCCGCATCTGGCTCAGCGGTTGGTCTGTTCCGGCTGGCAGCACCTGCGTTGGCGGCGCCTGGGCATTGACAACATCCTCTTCCACGATTCGCCCGCCTGGACCGGTTCCCGTGATAGTGGAGAGATCGATCCCCCGGTCGGCAGCAAGTGCTTTCGCGCGGGGCGAGGCGATAACAGGGGTTTCCTCTGAACGCGCAGGTAATAGAGGTGCCAAACCTGCCGCAGGCGGTCCGGTTGTTTTCGTTCCAACGGCGACCGACGGCCCGGCAGTGATCTGGTCGGTCAACGCCGAGGTAATATCCTCATCCACTCCACCGATGACGCCGATCAACGTTCCGGACATTACGGTTGCGCCGTCCTGCACCAGGATCTTGCGCAGAATGCCGGAGGCGAAAGCCTCCAGATCCATGATGGCCTTGTCGGTTTCGATTTCCGCCAGTGCATCCCCTGCCTGCACCAAATCCCCTTCGCGTTTCTTCCACGCAAGGAGGACGCCCTCCTCCATCGTGTCGGTGAGTTTTGGCATCACAACACGACTAGCCATGTGTATCCTCACTGTGTCGCAGAAATGACCGAGCCAATCGTTTCAGCCACCCGCCCTCTTGTTCCGTAGCGCGCGGAAGGTCTGGATACTCAATCCATGGCTCCTGAGAACCCAAATAAGTGCCCCCTCGGACGCTCAACTGGCTGCGAAGTTGCGAATAGCCCTGTCCTTGGAGCATGCGAATGAGTTCCTCCAGTGCGGCCCCTGTCGTGACTTGCATTGTGGTCACCACGCGTGTCGTTTCATATCGAAGAATAGCTTGGCATCCTCCGTCGACTTGCTCGAACACAATTGGCCTGCTGAAGCCACGTTCACGTGCATCGAAACCTGCCAATTGATGTTTCTCCTGTTCTTGGTCCAACATGAGCACATTCATGAAAAGTTAGGTTGACTCCCCAAGCGCTCGGGGTCCTCTATCTTTCTTGCAAGAACAGAACGTCCAGCAGGATAGCCGAGCGAGAGGAGAGACGGTTCGCGGTCCGAAGTTTTCTGAGCTTCGAACTCTGAACGTCAACTTCAGCTCACGTATGACACGATACTCCTCGCCCATCTCGCCTGCTCTGCTCATGGCGCGTCTCGCGCTTCAAGCGCTATGGTCTGTCAGAATGCTCGAAACACGGCCAAAAGATCGCTCAAGGCGATGGTCTTGCTTCGCAGGGTGGCGCGTTGCGCCTGCATCGGCTCCATCGCAGAGGTTCGCTCGTGGCCACCTTTCAAGATCGCGGTTCCGAGGGCAAGTACGTCCTGGCATTCCTTCTCGACTTTGCTCTTGACCACGGGATTCACCGCCAGGATGTCTGCCATCGTCGCGCGGGTCTTTGAGAGATGTGCATGCAACTCTTCATCCGGGTATGACTTCCTGGCCGCCTCATCGAGGCACCGATCGAGATACTGCGTGAGGAACACATAGAGCCGAACGAGCGTCTCTGTGATTTCAATATGACCGGGAGCCTGGACTTGTGATGACATGGTATACGTTCCTCCTTCGTTCGTTTACTGTGCGCCGCACAGTCCTTTGACGGCTTTGATGACCCGCGCCTTGTCCGGGATGGCGGCATCTTCCAAGGGACGACTATAGGGCATCGGAACATCTTCTCCGGTCACACGCTGGATGGGAGCGTCCAGATAGTCGAACGCCGTTGCGTATACACTCTCGGCAATCTGAGCCCCCAGCCCGCAAAAACGCCAGCCCTCCTCGACGATCACGAGACGCCCCGTCTTTTTGACCGAGGCCACGATCATTGGGATGTCCAACGGCTTAAGCGTGCGGGGATCGATAACCTCGACCTCGATGCCCTCTTGCCCCAATTGATCGGCTGCTTCCAGCGCCAGCAGGAGCATCTTTGAATAGGCGACGATCGTGGCATCGTGCCCGGCACGCTTCACCTCGGCGACACCGATGGGGATCGTGTACTCACCGTCTCCGACATCCCCCTTCGTTCCGTACAACAATTGTGCTTCGATGAAGATGACAGGGTTCTGGTCCCGGATCGCGCTCTTCAGTAGACCCTTCGCATCGTGCGGCGTGGCCGGGGCGATCACTTTCAACCCCGGCACGTGACAGAACCAGGCTTCCAGACTTTGTGAATGCTGCGCCCCAAGCTGGTGCGCGGCGCTGCCCGGCCCGCGAATCACCAGGGGCACCGACAGCTGTCCCCCTGACATGTAACGAATTTTAGCGGCATTATTGACGATTTGATCCAATGCCAGAATGCCGAAATTCATGGTCATGAGCTCGACGATGGGATGCAGTCCTGCCATGGCAGCGCCGATTGCCAGACCCGTGAAGCCGGCCTCCGTGATCGGAGTATCCACCACCCGTTGTGGGCCGAATTCTTCCACGAAACCCTTGCTCACCTTGAATGCGCCCTGGTAGTAACCCACTTCCTCGCCGATCAGAAAGATGCGTGAGTCTCGACGCATCTCCTCCCGCATGGCTTGGTTGAGGGCTTCCCGATAGGACATCACCATGTGACAACCTGACGGCTGCTGAAACAGCCTTCCAGCGGCGTTCTCAGGTCGAAACAATCCTCAACGTACCCCAGAGGGTACGCCTTCGGTTGTTTCTCCCCTGCGGCCTTGCTGGCAAGCTGTTTGAGCAGCCGGTTACTCAGCCAGGACATCATGATAAAGCTCCGATGGAGTTGGGAACGGGCTTTCATCCGCGAACCTCACGGCGGCCGTCACGACCTCGCCGACTTCTTGCTCAAGCCGTATAAAATCGGCCTCAGTGCCTAGCCTGCTGCGCAGGATCGTCTGCTTCAATAATAGAAGCGGGTCGCGTTTGCGATGTTCCTCTACCTCTTCTTTCGTTCGGTAATGTCCGTGTGCCGGGTCGGACATTGAGTGCCCCATGAACCGGTAGGTCATGGCCTCGATGAAGAATGGGCCCTGCCCCGCGCGCGCCTGCTCGACGACGGTGCGCATCGCGTCGCGCACAGCCAGTACATCCATGCCATCCACGCGCTCAGCCAAGATGCCATAGGAGCGGGCCGTCCCTGCCACGTCCGCATAAAGTGCGATGGCACGTTCAGCCGGCGTCCCCATACCGTAGCGGTTATTCTCGCAGACGAAGATCACAGGAAGTTTCCACAAGGCTGCCAAGTTAAGCGCTTCGTGCGCCTGGCCGTTCGGAAGCGCTCCTTCACCGAAGAAGCAGACCGTCACGAGGTCGAGTTTTTGATATTTGGCCGCGAACGCGAGGCCTGTGGCAAGGGGAATATGGCCCCCGACAATGGCGTAGCCGCCCATGAACCGATGCGGTGCATCCACCAGGTGCATGGAGCCGCCTTTGCCCTGGCACAGGCCCGTCGCTTTGCCGAATAGCTCGGCCATCACCTGGCCTGGGTTGGAGCCTCGGGCGAGACAGTGCCCATGGTCGCGGTACGCGCTGATCGCGTAATCATCCGGTCGAAGGGCGGCGATGGCCCCGACCGCAATGGCCTCTTCGCCGATATAGAGATGCAGGAATCCAGCGATCTTCGCGAGAGCGTACATCTCTGCCGATTTTTCTTCGAACCGGCGGATCAGTAGCATTTGACGATAGAGAAACAGAAGGTCGTCTCGGTCCATACTTGGCATTATGAAGAGCCTAGAAGGCGGACTCAACCCCGACGATCTGAGTTCAGAGAAGCACCTTTATTGCGGGGCCTTCGAGTTGGACTTCATACCGCTCCACTTTCGCCGAGGGATTCGCCACGCAGGCACCGATAGTCACATTGAATTGCCAACCATGCTAGGGCAGGTTACGACCGATCCTGCAAGGTCTCCCTCTCCAAGTGGGCCCGCCCCTATGGATACAGGTATTGTCGATGGCATGAACGATCCTATCGACGTTAAAGACCGCGAGGGCTTTGGCCGGTCTCATCTCTTCGACGATTCCTTGACCCGACTTCACATCGATCACGCTGGCCACCTGTACGAAGGCTCACCTTGCTCGCCTCATTCTTTTGTGTCAATGATTATGTTTTCGCAAACGGGTTTTTAATCTTGCTCAGCAGGCTTTCGATCGGCGGAACTCCTGTTGCCGCGCCGGTGACGCCAGTCATGATTCTCTGTGCAATGTCCCGGAACGCCGCCGATTGAGGAGATGCCGGATCAGCCATCACAATCGGAGTCCCTGAGTCGCCGCCGTCGCGAATTGCCGGATCGATGGGCACACGACCGAGAAATGGGATCCCCAGTGTGGCTGCAGCCCGCTCCCCTCCCCCATGCGAAAATATTTCGGTTCGCTCGCCGCAGTGTCCGCAGAGAAAATAACTCATATTCTCGACAATGCCGAGCAGCGGCACATTAACCTTTTTGAACATCATCATGCCCTTACGCACATCGTGCAGGGCGACTTCTTGTGGCGTCGTGACGGTGACGGCGCCGGTCAGTGGAACCAATTGAGTCAGGGTCAGCTGTGCGTCTCCAGTGCCGGGCGGCAGATCGATGAGCAAATAATCCAGCTCACCCCACAGCACGTCGCGGAAGAGTTGTTGAATAGCGGTATGGACCATAGGACCTCGCCAGACTACAGCCGTATCTTCCGGCACGAAGAAGCCCATGGAGATAAGCTTGACGCCGTGACTTTCGGCTGGAGCAATCTTGCCATCCTTCTGTTCTGGGGGCTTGGTCACGCCCATCATCATGGGAATGTTCGGGCCATAAATATCCGCATCGAGCAGCCCGACCTTGGCTCCGGTTAAGGCCATGGCCACGGCAAGATTGACTGCGACCGTAGATTTGCCAACCCCGCCTTTGCCGCTGCTGACGGCGATGACATATTTAACTCCTGGAATGAGGTTGTCCTTCCCGTGACCAGACTGTGGTTCATCAGCCATAACACGCACCTCCTCTTTATGCGTAATCGAAATAGAACCGGTTTCAAGCCGGTCCCCCATCATAAGCGAAGGGTAGGGAGAAAGAAAATGGGGCTATTGTGCGATGAGCGACAGCGCAATGGGGGAATGCACAGCAGGAGGATACGATAAGCCAGCTGGAGAGTAGGGTGTGACGTGATTACCCGACGGTGGGGTCGTTGCGGCGAAGATTGCTCGCGAGACCGATCAGTGAGAGCGTGTAAATGATCCATTTCGATGGATCGAAATTGTACCACTGCGGTCCATTGCGATAATCACGAGCATAGGCGTGATGAAAATTGTGATACCCCTCGCCAAAGCTGACGAAGGAAACCAGCCAACTATCGCGGCTGCTGTCCTTCTTGCTGTAAGGCTGTGCTCCCACCATGTGACAGAGTGAGTTGATCGTGAAGGTGGAGTTCAGCACCATGAACAACCGGAAGAGACCGCCCAAGAGTAAGGCGCTGATGCCCCCCTGCCAGCCCCCGTGCCAGACGCCAAGGACAAAAGGGAGCAACAGCCCCGTGACCACGATCGGCCAGTAAAAGCGATGCTGCCACATCACGACAGGGTCGCGGCGCAGACGGACCTCGTATTTATCCTTGCGATGAATGCTGTTGTAAAAGAGCCAGCCACAGTGGCTGTGCCAGAATCCCTTGCTCGCGTTATAGGGATCTTCTTCTTCATCTGTTTTAGCATGATGGCGAATGTGGTCGCTGCCCCACTTGAGGGCAGAATTTTGCAGCGCCCAACCACCGGCGACGAGGATACCGGCTTTGACCCAGTTCGGACATTCGAAACTCTGATGCGACACTAACCGATGATAGCCGACGGTAATACCCATGCCTGTGACGATGTACATAAACAAGAACAGGCCCCAATCGAAGAGGGTGAACCCGTAATAGTAACCATAGAGTGGGATGCCGACAGTTGAGGCGGCTACAATGGCACAAAACAGTACAAAGTTTACGAGAGAAAAAGGAGCCGTAGCCGGTGTAGCTTCAGTTGTAGTCGCGAGCATTACCTCTCCTTATATGCATTCAGGCGCATCTCCCATCATCGTTGGGCCACCCAGTGGAAGGATAAAACCGGGATGATGCAGCATACCTAAATTGCAGGAATGTTTCAAGCAAATGCTTACAGTGTATACTGGTGAGATTCTACCGGCTTCTAGACAGTGAGGCATTGATGCAGGAAGTTCCCCTCCCTCTCGAACCGACCGTGCGCCGAATCGGTGAACAACTCGCCCGCCTTTCTGCCGGTCGAACTCCGGCGCTTTTCGAGGGGCGCTGGTGGTCGCACCAGGCGCTGAACCTGGCCATGCAGGATAACCGATTCAAAGCACAGCTCTTTCGATTTATCGATGTCCTGCCTTCGATCACAGACGACGAGCGGGTCGTCACCCTAGCGCGCGAGTACATGGGCGAAGGAGACACGACCCTTTTCGGCACGAACTGGGGACTGAAAGCGCTTTCTGCCACCAGCATAGGGGCCAGGCTCAGCGGCAGAGCAATCAGAAGCCAAGTTGAACATATGGCACGCACCTTTATTGCCGGTGCGACGATCGAGGAAGCGGCGCCTCGATTAACCGATCTGTGGAAGGATGGACGAGCCTGGTCTGTCGATTTGTTGGGCGAGGCCACCATCAGCGATCGTGAAGCGGACCGATACCGCGATCGCTGTATGGACGCGCTGAATCTGTTCGGGCGAGTGACGGCCTCGTGGCCGCCTAACTCCTTATTAGAACGGGACCATCTCGGATCGATCCCGCGAGTCCAACTTTCCATCAAAATTTCGGCCCTCTCTCCCCATCTCGATCCAATCGATCCGGAAGGGAGCTATCAGTCGGTAGCATCGCGGCTTCGACCTATCCTCGATCTAGCCATGCGCCTCCCCGCGTCGTTAATCTTCGATATGGAACAAGCCGAGACGAAATCCTTGTTAGTGGAGATATTCAGCAGGCTCTTCGCGGAGTCTACCTACAAAGACTATCCGTATGCGGGTCTTGCGTTACAGGCCTACCATCGGGAGACCGCACGAGACATCGAGACGCTCCTCACCTGGGTGCGCCGGCGCGGGGCGCCCATTACCATTCGGCTGGTGAAAGGGGCCTACTGGGATTCGGACCGGATTCGCTATCGGCAACGAGGCTGGCCGGTTCCTCTCTTTGAACACAAGGCGGAGACAGATGCCAACTATGAAGCACTCACGCGTCTGATTTTGTCTCAGACGTCCGTTATTCGACCAGCTTTCGGCACACACAATCTCCGGACCTTGGCGTATATCGAGGCAGTTGCAGAGTCGCTCAAGCTTTCCCCTGAAACATGGGAATATCAGATGATCTTCGGCATGGCCGAACCTTTTCAACATGCCGTGATGCAGCAGGGTCGCCGATTACGACTCTACACTCCGGTGGGCGAACTGCTTCCAGGCATGGGCTATCTCGTACGGCGGTTGCTGGAAAACACCTCGAATGAATCATTTCTCCGCAAGGAGTATGTGGAGTCTCAGTCTCTGATCACGTTGTTGGCTCCGCCGATTCTCGAAGGTCTGAGCCAGAAGCCGCCTCCTCTGTCTCTACCGGTCAGTACGTGGGAATTTCGAAATGAACCACAGCGTGATTTGTCGCAGGTTGACAGCCGAACTACCATGCAGCAGGCCCTGGAAACGGTGCGATCGCAGTTGGGACGTGAGTGGGTATCATCATCCGAGGGGCTTCGCCTCACAGGGCCTCACATGGAGTCACACCACCCCGGACGCCCGGATGAAGCCGTGGGTCGGGTATCCAGTGCGAGTTCAGGTGATATCCAACAGGCACTGCGCCGGGCCGTTCAGGCACAGGAGTCCTGGCGCGACACGACCACGGAACGACGAGTGGACATTCTGTGTGCTGCGGCTGCGATCATGCGGACCAGGCGCGATGAGTTGGCGGCATGGGAAATAGTAGAGTGTGGGAAACCCTGGCGGGAGGCAGATGCGGATCTCGCGGAAGCCATCGACTTTCTCGAATATTATGCGACGAGTTGGCGCACGCTCGCTTCTCCCAAACGATTTGGACAGGAACCCGGTGAACTCAACCAGCGTCTCTATCGCCCTCGCGGAGTCACCGCCGTCATCGCTCCGTGGAATTTTCCGCTGGCAATTCCAACCGGCATGGTGTCGGCAGCACTCGTCACCGGAAATCCTGTGATTTTCAAACCCTCTGAACGCTCGCCCATGATGGGGCATTGGCTCACAGAGATCTTGCAGGAGGCCGGCGTGCCGGAGGGAGTATTCAGTTGTGTACAGGGCGGACCTGACGTCGGGCGTGCATTGGTGTGCCATCCCTATATTGTCACGATTGCCTTTACCGGTTCGAAAGACGTGGGGCTCGGCATTCTGAAGGACGCCGGAGCTCTGAGGCCTGGTCAACGCATGGTGAAGCGGGTGCTGGCTGAGATGGGCGGGAAAAATGCGATCATCGTCGATGATACGGCGGATCTTGATGATGCGATTGTTGGGGTGGTTTCATCATTTACCGGTTATGCGGGACAGAAGTGTTCCGCTTGTTCACGGGCAATCGTACATGGGGCGATCTACGAGAGCTTTCTGGACCGGCTCAAAGAGGCGGTGCTGAGTCTGAGGGTTGGAAATCCAGAAGAGCCTGGTACGCAGGTCGGACCGGTGATCGATCGTCGAGCGCAGTTGAAGATTCAGGAGTATATCGCGATTGGAAAGAAGGAAGCACGCCTATTGGTAGAAGGGGCTGTGACGGGCCCAGGTTGGTATGTTGGGCCGACGGTCTTTGCGGATGTGGCGTCGACGCATCGAATTGCCCAGGAAGAAGTCTTCGGGCCGATCCTTGCCGTGATGAAGGCGGCTTCTTTCCAAGACGCGCTGACTCTGGCGAATTCAACGGACTACGCACTCACCGGTGGAGTGTACTCGAGAAGCCCGGCCAATCTGGAACTGGCACGGCAACAGTTCGATGTCGGGAATCTCTACCTGAATCGTCCGATCACCGGCGCATTAGTTGGACGTCAGCCGTTTGGAGGGCACCGACTCTCCGGAGTCGGCGCGAAAGCCGGAGGGGAAGAGTACCTGATGCAATTCGTGGTGAGTCGAGTCATCAGCGAGCAGACCCTTCGTCGAGGATTCGCCCCGCCCGAGTGAGGCCCTCGACGGCTTGATGTCATACGATTCCAGCTCTTCCATGATATCGGTCACCACGCCCCGGTCTTCCATCTGCGCAAGCTCTTGCCGCTCGACGTACTTGACCAAGCCCACACCCTTTGCAAACCAGGCGGTCATCACATCGGTTCCCATGGCAGTCTTCTTCGCGCCGGAGAGGTGAATCTGCATGCGCATGCGCGCTTCCAGCTTCACCGCATCCTTGAATGTGCCGGCTGGGACCGTCACTGATTCATGCCCCAGCACTGTGGCTTCGCCCTGCGAATCTGCCTTTTCATTAACGCCATCACGGTCCAAATCCGTGCCGAAGTCGATGTCCTTGCGGTTGAATTGCTGAAAGGACGACGAGAGCTTCATCGGGAACCGTACGATCTGATAGGGCACAAGTTGTTTTTCGAAGGGCGTTCCCGGTTCTGAACCGTAATAGACGATGCCGACGCTGTCACGCCGGTAGAAACTATCCATTGGGCCATGGTTGCCTGGATTGGCATCGTGAAACACGGTGACCGTCATGCCCTTGATGACTTTCGTGTCGGTGACCGAGGAGACGTTTGAGAAAAATTTATGCTCGATCGTTTGCAGAGGCCCTTCGGTTATCTGGCCATGATACCGCCATGTATTGCCGATCTGATCGGGAAAGTAATCGGCGGATTGCGCAATGAGGCTGGCATCATCCGCTGCAAAGGCGGTTGACCATGGGATACAGTTGAGCAGCAGCACTGAGCCCACGATGAAAGCCCATCGGTACCCCTGTTTCGTCAATGGCATGCCCAAGATCCTCCAGTAGTTCATCAATGGGATGACCGTACCACAGGAATCCTGGACGCGGCAAGGGAAGGAGAGGGGTGGGCCTACAGGCTTGCCTTCGCACGATATCCCACCCATAATCCGAATCAGATGTTGAAAAAGTCCTCCAGCAGCGTTCTCGCATCATTCAGGCCCTCAACGGGGACCCGGCCGCCTCACCAACTCGGCGGCGCGCACAGACTTGGTGCTCCTTATTCGTCGCACCGTGCACCCCAGAGGGTACGCCTGCGGTGCTTTCTTCGCTGCGGCCTTGCTGAACGAACTTTTTGAACATCCGCAGAACAATAATTTCTTTGAGGGAACAGCCGAGATGGCAAGACCGGATAACCAATTCACACAGGCGGTGCTGGTGACCGGTGCGTCAGGGGGGATTGGTCGTGCGATCAGCCTGGCCTTTGCGGCGGCTGGTTGGTCTGTCGGGGTCCATTACCATCAAAACAAAGCCGCGGCCGAGGAGACGCTTGCACAAGTGGTGATCGCCGGTGGCACTGGAGCGCTCTACGAAGCCGATGTTCGTGAGACGCATGCGGTACAACTGATGATAGAGGCCTCGTGTCGCCAGGTGCCTACGCCGTCAGTGTTTGTCTGCAATGCCGGAATCGGAGGGAGCCATCTCCTGCTTAGGCAACGTGAAGAAGATTGGGCCGAGGTGCTTGCCACGAATCTAACAGGAACATTTCACTGCCTTCGTGCCATGGCCCCTCCCCTCCTCGCTCACGGTGGCGGGTCGATCGTCGTCATTGGTTCGCACGCCGGATTCCATGGTTCAAGTGGACAAGCCGCCTATGCAGCGTCAAAAGCCGGTCTTATCGGGCTGGTGCACACTGCCGCTCAAGAGTGGGGCGCTGGCAATGTTCGTGTGAATCTCCTCTTGCCCGGCTGGCAGAAGACGGGACTGACAACGGGAATCATGCCGGCAGATGATAGCTGGAACGATCATGCGTTAGGTCGACCACCATCGCAAAAAGAAGTAGCCAGGACTGTAGTGCATCTGGCGCAACTTAATGATGTATCGGGGCAGGTGTGGAACTGTGACAGCCGGAGTCTTTAGTCGGATGCTGAAAACGGCCGCCAGCATCGTTCTCGCATCCTTCAGACCCTCAACGTACCCCAAGGGTACGCCTCGGGCCTTCACTCGCTGCGGCCTTGCTGGACGGCCATTTTGAGCATCCTGTGAAAGCCTAATGCTGCTGCGCCAAATGTGGGCCACCAAAGCTCTAGTGGTGGCAGAGAGTTTTCCCGTGGCCTGCCAGAGAACAAGTTATGAGCCGAACCAAACGACACGCTCGCAATTCCAGCCCGCAAGGGGTGTTTATCACCGCTACTGATACGGGCGTGGGAAAAACTTTCGTCGGTTCCGCCCTTGTGACTTGTTTGTCTCAACGGGGAATCGATGTGGGTGTGATGAAACCGATCGAGACAGGGGTCTCGCAATCAACACGAGGGCAGTCTGATGGAGCGCGGTTGCGAAAAGCGGCTGGAACCCGTGATCCGATGACTGAAGTGTGCCCCTATGTCTTTCGACTTCCAGTGGCGCCACTTTCTGCTGCACGAGCGGAAGGGAAAACCGTGCAGATGGCAACGATCTTACGAACCTTCCGCACCCTGCGTCAGAAGCATACTTTCATGGCGGTAGAAGGAGTTGGTGGAATCTATGTGCCTATTACACAGGCACTTAACCTGTTAGACCTCATCAATAAAATGAGGTTACCAGTAATTGTGGTTGGACGATCAGGTGTGGGGGGAATCAATCACGCCTTGTTGACCCTTCATGCGCTTCGTCATCAAAATATTCCTGTCGTGGCATTGGTGTTAAACCAGCAGCGGCCAGTGCGGACGAAGATTGCTCGCACGCAGGAAGAGTCCACCGTCAACCTCCTTCGACGGCTTGCAGGGGTTCCCGTAGTGGGTCCCCTACCCCACAGCCCTCTTGTGAATCGAAATTGGAACGAGGCCTTGGTGAGCCTCGCGAAGACCGCTCCGATTAAGATGTTGGCGAGGCTGATTTTGACATCTGGGCGAGGAACGATCTCACGGCGTGATTGATATCGGGAGCCTTGAGGATTGCTGAGATAACCGCGACGCCGTTTGCGCCAGCTCGCACCACTTCCCCCACCTGATCGATCTGAATGCCGCCGATCGCAAAGACGGGCAACGGTGTGAGCGAGCGTATTGAGCGTAACCCCTCAAGCCCAACCACCGGATCATGATCTTGCTTAGAACCTGGTGTGAAGATGGGGCCAAAACCAAGGTAGTCGGGTTTTCTAGCGGTGGCGTCTCGTACTTGCGTCGGACTATGAGTGGAGATCCCGATCAGCTTCTCTGAACCCATCACTTTCCTTGCTAAGTCGAGCGGCAAGTCCCCTTGTCCCAAATGGACGCCATCGGCATCGATGGCCAAGGCCAGGTCGCAGCGATCGTTGACAATGAAGAGGACACCGGCCTTCGCCGCAGCCTGTCGAAGCGCTAAGGCTTCCACATAGGCGTCTTTCATCGATGCGGTCTTGTTGCGATATTGGAAGAGCACGGCGCCGGCCTCAGCCGCAGTGTTCAGCACCTCAATCAAGGGGCGTGGAGGGCATACCGATGGGTCGAGAATGATGTAGAGACCAGAGAGCGCGGGCGAACGTGAGACAGTCATACGATAGCTATTCTAGCAGGAAGGTCAAAACGGCCGCCACCAGAAGAACACCATAGCCGTGGTTGGTTGGTTCAATACTCGATGAAGAGAAGAAACCAGATGAATCTGATCAACCTGTTCTGCCCCGTCTCGCGTTGGATCCTTAGGAGTGTAGGTTGGTGTCGGCTGTGTTCATACGTTCCTACTTACTTTTGAGTGCCCAACTCTCCCTGTTTCCCATTAGCTTCCGCTCGGCAATTGGGTGCCGCCGGCAGAAGTCGATAGGACACATCTTCTTCTAACAGTGCTGGATCCGAGGGGTCGAGATTCCAACTCTCAACCTTGTCAGCCATGGATATGCTTCTCTCACCGCTGTGCATGTCAGTTTCTAACACCGCCATGGTCGAGTCGCTGATCTGAGCGACTGTCGCGCTGACGTTCCAAAGCTGATCAGCTGATAGGAACGCGGCTGGAATACGAAAGGTATGATGTTCGTCGTACAAGGCATGCCGCATGGTGTCGTTGATGGGAGTCTGTAGGCTCAGCATCGCCGAAGCGTGAGGCCCAAGGGTGTCGATAGCGATCACATACATCGGAAGACCATCTTTCGCGCGTGACTCTACACTCCCCTTAGCTTGGATGTTCGGAGTCGCCGATAATACGGTGAACTGATTGAGGAGAGGAGAAGCAACCCCTATGCGGATGTGTGTGATGGCCTGGTCTGACGTGTTTTCAAGAAGATACTTGCTCAAGACCCATGCGTGCAAATCGGTTATCTTTATGCTGGTTTTTGGGAGCGCCCGTGGAAATCGCCAGAGCGTGCAATTGGAGAGGAGGTTTTGCATATGAGAATACGTCGTCTTGGTGGTTCCCTCCAGTATGAAACCGCGCTCGTATGTGTATACGGCTGCGTTGACATGGACCACGGAATTTGGCTTGAACCAGGTGATGAACCAGATCGTTGCTGCAACAAGAAGACTGAGCAACGCGGCCAATTCTGCCGAACCTTGAAGCATTTCCCCTAACGTGAGACATCGAATTGCGCCCCACAGACTTATGCCAGGTCGTGCCCGGCCTAACAGAATTTTGACTATGACAATCGGCATGATTCGCTCTCGTTACTAAAAGTGCCTGGCGAGAGATGGCTCAACGCGTCGCGAGGCAAGAGGCAGGAACGAGGCAAACGCGACGAATAGAGAAAGGGGTGGATTCGCGTGTACGGCGGGGGGGCGCATTCTGTCGTCTATCCATACTTCTTTTAGTAGCAATCTTGAGCGCGATTCCGTCGTATGCAGTGCGCCGGGGAGTTAACTCGTACGACAGCTGTCTGTGACCACTCTGCGATGAACAGGACTGCTCGCCGGCAAAATCATTTCTTCTCGCATGCCACTTTCCAGAGCGTTCGATTGATCGTACGAGGGACAACCGGCTCCCACGGCAGTTGCTCCATGGTACTGTACACCACGTTCCCGTTTCCCATGTTACCTGAGAACCACGTATAGCCAAGCATACGGGTACGCTCTTCTGTACAATCGTATTCGTTGAACCGTTTCATAGACAATAGCGAATCGCCCGCCACGGTTTGTACGGTCTTGTAGTCGTACAATTGCCACATTTTTACCAGACTTCCGTTGCGGCGAAGGGTGGCGGGATCGAGGTAGACTTTTAATCCCACTTCGTCGTCGCCACTCGCCAATACCCATTCGGCATAGACTGGTTGGCTACTCAGTATCAGAACCATGAGTAGTAACCCGAGGCCTACCAAATAGCTCTGTGATGGCGCAAGGAAAAGGCTCACGTAACGGGACAGATCGTGTAGCATAGGAAAGCGACTGTGGGGGCAAATCGTGAACGGCATAGGTTCCCTCGCAGGGTGGCGTATTCTAAAAGGGCTAAGATCGAGGATGCAAGATCAATGAATTGCTCCGCGCAACGTGACGGACGGGCTGGTATAGTTAAGAGAGGAAACCTGTCGCCGAAGGAGGGACGCTCATGACGTCGAAACATTCTGATGCAGGTCATGTGGGAAAGGGAAATCTGTCCCCTGAGCCTGAGTCGATGCAGAAGTATTCAGATGAGGTGAGGGAACGGATTGCGAAAAAAGCCTATGAACTCTATGAGCAGCGAGGTCGACAGGCGGAGCGCCACGTAGAAGATTGGTTGGAAGCTGAAGAACTGGTTCGGAAAGAGATGACTGACAGCCGCAGAGGTCCCGCCCTCCAGGGATAGTGAATGGAGCGGTGTCTGTTGCTCCCCTATGCCTTCACACCTTTGCAACGCGACATACGCCACCTGTACCCCCGCTAGCCCCTCCCCCAATCTGTCCCTGTCATGCTTTCAGGCAGGAGCGATGATGGATTGGGCCTCGATCACCAGGCGTAGGCTTCTGGCGCAGGCCCACCGGGGCCGGGGAAGATCTCATCAAGCCGCTTCAGCGTCTCCTTGCTCAACCTGAGACTCAGGACCCGCATCGTACCATTCAGTTGATCCATCGTACGCGGGCCGATAATCGAGGATGTCACGGCCTTCTGATGCAGCAACCAGGACAGGGCCACATCGGCTGGACGCTCGCCGAGCTGAGCGCACAGTCCTTCATAGGCTTCCAGCTTAGGGCGAGAGGTCTTAATATCGTTCTTGAGATCTTCCTTCGCGCGTCGACCGACTGTGGCTGGTTTCAAAGACCCGGCCAACAACCCGCGCGCGAGCGGACTCCAGGGGATCAGGCCGATGCCATAGGCTTCGCAAGCTGGAATCACTTCTAACTCAACTGTCCGCTCGTTCAAATTGTAGAGACTCTGCTCCGACACGAGGCCAAGAAAGTGGCGGCTGCGAGCTATTTCTTGCGCCTGAGCCAGATGCCAACCGGCAAAATTGCTGCTGCCGATGTAGAGCACCTTGCCTTCACGGACGAGTTGCTCCATCGCCTGCCAGATTTCCTCCCATGGCGTCTCTCGGTCAATATGATGGATCTGATAGAGATCGATGCAGTCGGTCTGCAGACGCCGCAAGCTCGCCTCGCAGGCTCGTTTGATGTGCAGAGCTGACAACCGAGACTGATTCGGCCAATCGCCCATCCGACCGAACACTTTCGTTGCCAATACAACTTTTTCACGCCGTCCCCCACCCTGAGCGAACCAACGCCCCATGATCTGCTCGGTCCAGCCTTCGCCGACTTTCCAACCATAGACGTCCGCCGTGTCGAAAAAGTTGAGGCCCAACTCCAACGCTCGATCCATGATGGCAAAACTGTCTGTCTCGTTGGTCTCCGGCCCAAAGTTCATCGTGCCGAGACAGAGCCGGCTGACTTTCACGCCAGCCCGACCGAGATGAACGTATTCCATCAGTAAGACCCCTTGTCACACACGCCATGCATTCTTGTGCACGAATGGGATAAGCCCAAAACGCTCATGACTCCTCCTCCTCAATATCCTCGATCAATTGTTTGAGCGCTGAAACAAAGGCCTCCGGCTGAGCCAGGGCGTTCTCCGTCAGTTGGAACTCAGAGACCAGCACACCGGCGTTATCTACAATGATCAACCGATAACCCTGTTTCACGCACATGCCCCCTTTTGATGTGATGTCATGCACAGGAGGCTACCATAGTGAGAGCGAGACTTCGATATCGGAACAGTGCGGGTGGGCGAGTCTCTTGACGAAGCTCGCATAGTGCGACATGCTCCGGGCAAGAACATTGTCAGAAAAATGAGAAGGAGACGCCATGGCATTCGCATCACGCATGTTACCGCTCGGAACACCTGCGCCTCCGTTTACGTTGCGCGATGTGGTAGGCGATCAGATCTACTCGCGTGACTCGTTCGCTGACAAGACAGCCTTGCTGGTCATGTTCATCTGCCGTCACTGTCCTTATGTGGTGCATGTCGAGTACGAGATCGCCAAATTAGGGCGGGACTACATCGACGCGGAGCTTGGTATTGTCGGTATCAGCAGCAACGATCCGACGCAATATCCTGATGACGCACCGCCACGGCTGAAAGAGATGGCCGAACGCGTGGGCTTCACCTTTCCCTTGTGTTTTGATGACACACAGGAGATTGCGAAGGCCTATCGGGCGGCCTGCACCCCGGATTTCTATCTCTTCGACCGGGAACGGCGGTTGGTCTACCATGGGCAACTCGACGACAGCCGCCCTGGGAGCGACAAGCCGGTCACAGGCCGCGATCTTCGCGCCGCGATCGATGTGTTGCTTACAGGGAAGCCGATCGACGGTAATCAGAAGGCCAGTATAGGGTGCAGTATCAAGTGGAAACAGTAAAAAGAATAGCGCCGCTGCGGTTCCTTAGGTGAGATGGCTCAGTTCAGAAAAGTAGAATTTTCCCGGTTATTTCTCGATAGTATCGGAGCACAATCGGAATATCTGCGCGTCCCTTTAACGCAAAGCCAGACCCAAGAATCTCGAAACCAAAAGCTACGGAGTCTTCACGCACCGAAACCCGGTGCCCATACCCCTGGCTGACGGCAAATGAGAGTCCCGATCTGAGGAGCGCAAATCCTTAGCACCGCTGCCCCAGGAACCGCCACGTATCACTTTGGACTGGCCCTGGAGCGGCCCTGTCGGATTCTTCGAAGGGCTGGACCCATAATAGTCCTGGTCATACCAATCGCTGACCCACTCCCAGACATTTCCGGCCATGTCATAGATGCCATAGGGACTCTTGCCTTCTTCATACATTCCCACCGGCGACAAGACATAATGATCGCTCCACTTCTCTTTCTTCATATTCGCATGAAACCCCCTCGGCAGCTCATTACCCCAGGGATAGGTCCTGCCATCTGCCCCCCGCGCTGCCTTCTCCCACTCCGCCTCCGTTGGTAAGCGCTTGCCGGCCCAGGTGCAGTAGGCGGTCGCATCCGCCCAATCCACATTGACAACAGGGCGGTTCTGGTGGCGGGATTTGTTCATGATGCTCCAGTCTGGCGGTGCTGCCTGGGACGTGGATTCTAAGAACTTCGCATATTGCCCTACTGACACCTGGTATCGATCCATGGAAAAGGCATCCACATAAATCCGGCGCACCGGTTGTTCGTCTGCATCGCCCGTCGCACTGCCCATGATGAACTCCCCCGCCGGCACCATCGCCATCGATCGCTCGTGATGCGGGACCACCGTCGGCTGCTCCTGGTTCAGTGGGGACACCTGCTGAATATCTTCTTTGACGTGGTAAGCACGAGGCTGTTGTTCACCGGCAAGACCCAGCTTGCTCGCCACGGCATCGGCCTGATGTAGTCGGAGGTCGGTTTCAACGACCTTGGGCGCCTCCTGATATTTATGCTGGTTCAAAAACTCGCCGCCTGGAGTAAATTCCTTGGCACGATCATCAGAGAGTGCTGCGGCCATCGTCGGGTCCGCCTCGAGCCAAAGCAACGCGATGAGTGGAAGAATATTTTTCATACACCATCTCCTCCTTCGGCAGATGCGATGAGTCTATCCTGTCTCTATACCGTGTATTAGGTTGGAAAACTATATACCTCTCGTATCAGAAACTCAACACGCTTAGGGGAGTGAGATAGAAGCCTGATGATTTTCTATGCTCGCGCAACGCACGGTCGCAGGAGGGGAAGGCGAGTCAGCTGATGCAGTCTCCTTGCTCACAGAGCCCCCACGATAAAGCGGCGGTCGCTCGATGCGCGCAGTAAAGAACAATCTGCCTTCGCCCTCTGGGGAAGCTGAAGAATCAGAAGGCCCTCGCCGAGGCTAATGGCACATCACGGGAAATCGATTGCCCTGCAATCGGAGAGTCGGATGGGTGAAAAATATCTGCCACTGGGTGGGCAGGTGACAAACTCCCTCGCATAGGTACCCTCCGGTGAAGAACTTAACTTACAGTGCGAGTCCTACGTAATGACCAACAGGACCTAGTGCGACTATGGCTAAATGCCCAGGCTTCCTCAAGGTCTCCCCGTGATAGATTGCATGGCTGCCAGCGGGACGCTAGTGGCAAACATTTACGTGATCGAAGATGGCAAAGCATTGGTGAGTACCTCGACATCGTAATCCATTTGAACGGATATGATGTGGTCCTGGCTACAGGCGGAAAGACATTATCGTGAAACCTCGCTCCATCCTCCTCATAGACGACAACGATCAGATCCGTGCCCTCCTCCGTCGGATACTGGAAGAAGCCGGGTACTTCGTCATGGATGCGGCCAATGGGCGTGAAGGACTCCGGCAGTTCCGGCACACTCCCGTTGATCTCGTAATCACAGACCTGCTCATGCCGGACAGTGACGGTTTGGAAGTCACCATGACGTTGCGGCATGAATCGCCTCACGTAAAGATCATCGCCCTGACTGGAGGCGCGGGAGAGCCCAACCTCCTCAAAGTGGCAAAGCTCCTGGGTGCGAATCTCACGATGAAGAAACCCCTTGAGATGACTGAATTCCTGAAAGCCGTGCAGCAGGAGTTACAGGAAGGCCCGTTGCAAAAAGAACCTGGCCCACAAGATACTCCGTGATCGATGCAGCCTGATGACAATTGATGCGTGAAGAGAGCAGAAGATAGCCGTCAGCGTCCTGGCAGGTTCAACTCGCGGTAATTTCCGAAAACGGTTACGGCATTTACCATGGGGATAGAACTCAGAGACGCCGCGCCCACGGTCATAAAACTAAAGACTCCCGACCCTTTTGTTTCCTCTCACGACCCCTTTGTTTCCTCTCTGTCTTTACCCGTCGGAGAGAAAACGTTTGAAGCTATTAAATGACAGATCGTCTGTCCGAAAGGTCTCGCGAAGTAGACGCGTCGACACGCCCACGAGTGGGATTGTATTGCGCAACTTGTGGTCCTTAACCATTGCTGTTGGCTGGCGGTCTAAGGCATTGAGACCCGCTGGGTTGACCAAGTACATTTTGAGCCCTCTATTCGAGGCCGCCTCCATCAGCACTTCATTAAGGTAGTCGTCTGAAAAACTATATCCGATAACCATAATGCGTGTGTCTCCAGCGGACAAGAATTCGCAAAGCTTGTCTTGATACCAAGCCAACAACGGGATTTGTTGTATCGCCGGTCCTTTACCTGTGCCGATTACGAGAGGAGCAGAACCGTCGGCATTTTTCCAGTTTACGGAACCGTGCAGCTTGAAAATTGGTTGAGTACGCTCAAGCAGCTTATATTGCGTCGATACATCGAGTGTAGTTGCGAGGCGGTCGAGAGCGTTGAGGGATCCCCAATTTTCAGGTAGCGGAACTCCAGGGAAGCTGTAGCCCGTCCACCGTCTCTCGCTCTCCAGGTTTCCTCCAGGATAGTAGTTGAGCTCGAGCAATAAATCCTGATTGAGTGTAAAGATAGCGTCGAAGAAGGAGAAGTAGCACTGTATGGATCGCTCGTAGGTATGCCCGAATTCGAATTGAATACTCCTCGCGAATACTGCGTTCATCTCCTCAAAAATTGACCGTATCGCGGACTCCAGTCGTCCCAGGCGCTCTTTCGATTGGGGATTGCGAGTCGCCTCTTGCCGAACTTGACCATAAACCGTTTCAAAGTTTGGCGTCTTCCTGAGAAGTTGCAGCAGATACCCGTCATCCGCCAATCTGCCGCACAGCTTTCCCATCACTTCGGAAGCAAGCCAGCCTCCCCAGTTCCGACTGAAGCCTGCTCCGAGTAAAAGCACTCGCATAAATCCCTCCCGAGCAAATATCGAAGGCCACTAACAATTGATCGCCCATTCGCACGGCGGACGGAATCAAGGGCAGGCTACTTTTTCCGGGGAACTCTGTCAAACAGTTCGACACACGACACAGTAAACTCGATTCGCTTGTGGCAATGTGGTAGTGCATTGCAGACGGCCTCTCTCCTTTATCAACACTATCTGCGCCATTTAAATGGCCACATGGATAGCCCCACTGGGCGCGTCGAACGAGCACATTCCTATCGAGCGCGTTCTGTGAGAAGGAGGACGACCAGGCTACCCATCCCCTTCTCCGGATGCCAGCGTTGCGCGAGCACAGGAGACTAACAGGCTACCTGTTCCTATCTACCTAAACGATGTTTTTGTTGATTGCGAGGCAGTATTAAATTGTCGGGTGCTGGGAAAACCGCACTGACAAGGAAGACAGAAAACTTCTCTGCAATGGTGCATGACGGATGGCAGGAGAGAGGGGATAAGAACTGATGAGATTAACCGCGTGGCGCGTGCCTAGGCTGCTTCGTAGGTTCTGACGTCCACCTGCACCCCCGCCCGGACAGCCTCTTCAGCTGTCTTCAGGAGACGTACCGTAATTCCTTCATCCACGTATTCTTCCCCGCAGTTCTTACACACGTGGGCCGATACTCCTTTGATCACGACTGTCGCACCTTCGCGTTCGAGCGTGACCGTCGCGGTTCCTGGCCGCGTCTCCCCATTCTTACAGATCACACAAGTCATCGGCGTTTCCTCCTCCTAAAACCTGTCTCCCACTGCTGAAACATCCGCTGCAGGCATGGACCCGAAAGACCAGGCGAAATTGGCTCATTCCCTTGCAACCCTTACGCTAGTCACTTCCCGTCGCCATGGCGTTGGAAAAAAGTCTAGCGCAACTCCAACTTGAAAGTCACCCAACGGGAAGAACCGTGGAAGCGTCTTCAGCGAACAGCTTGATCCTAAGGACAAGGATTATTCAGGACGTCAATGTACTCGCCGTAACGCCCTGCCAAAGTTTCAAGCGGTAGTTTTCTCCTCTCCCAGGTGATAAAACATACCTCCCATACCTCAGCAGGCTGAGGAAAACTCGGTGTATACGAAGAATGGAGTTGAGCTGTTCCTCCGTATGGTGTTGGAAACTGAATCACCTCAGGATGCTCAAAAAGGTCGTCCAGCAAGGCCGCAGCCGATGAAAGCACCGGAGGCGTAGCGTTTTTCACCCGCCCACCCCAAGCTGCCAAGACAGCTTGTTCTCCGAGTGGGCTACGTTGAGGATACTTTCGAGGGGAGAACGCCGCTGGTGAGCTTTTTCAGCATCCTGCTGGTGCCTTGAATAAGAGAAGGAAGCTCTATGTCTTTCCCGATTGAGAAACCGCCGTCTGATGAATTGGTCCGAGAAGTGGCGCGGCGGCGCACCTTTGCCATTATTTCGCACCCGGATGCAGGAAAAACCACGCTGACTGAGAAACTCCTCCTCTACGCCGGCGCAGTCCATCTCGCCGGAGCCGTCCACGCGCGGGCCAATCAGCGTGCGTCGAAGTCGGACTGGATGGAGTTGGAACAGGCGCGAGGAATTTCGATTACGTCCACCGCGCTTCAATTCGATTATCAGGGAGTGCGGGTGAACCTGCTCGACACGCCGGGCCACCAAGACTTCAGCGAAGATACTTATCGTACCCTCATGGCAGTCGATAGCGCGGTCATGGTGCTCGACTGCGCCAAAGGCATTGAGCCCCAGACCAAGAAACTCTTCGCTGTTTGTCGCAAACGTAATATTCCGATCATGACCTTCATCAATAAGATGGATCTACCCGGGCGCCACCCCTACGAACTCCTTGAGGAGATCGAACAGACCTTGGGCATGACGGCGGTGCCCTTCAATTGGCCCATCGGGGAAGGAGCCGGGTTTCTGGGGCTCTACGACCTTCAAGACCCCCAAGTACTCTTCTTCCAACGGACCCTCCATAACCAGAAACGGGCGCCGATGCGGGTGGAAACCTTTCCCCATCCGAGCCTGGCCGAAACGCTTGGAGAAGCCTATGGCCCGCTACAGGAAGAGATCGCCCTATTGACTGGCGCCGGCACAAAATTCGATCGCGACCGTTTTCTCGCCGGCCAACTCACGCCAGTCTTCTTCGGGAGCGCGCTGACAAACTTCGGAGTCGAACCGTTCTTAAACGGGTTTCTCAGACTGGCCCCCCCGCCAGGACCACGCATGAGCTCGGAGGGTCCGGTACAACCGACCGAAGAGAAGTTCTCCGGGTTTGTCTTCAAGATTCAGGCGAACATGGATCCGCAACATCGTGATCGGATGGCATTTTTACGTATTGTCTCGGGCCGATTCGAGAAGGATATGATGGTCCATCACGCACGTCTAGATCGAAAGATCCGGATGACACGACCGCACCGGCTCTTTGGCCGTGATCGAGAGACGATCGAGGAGGCCTACCCTGGCGATGTCGTGGGATTCGTCAACCCTGGCCTTTTTGCCATTGGTGACACGCTCAGTTCCGGAAGCCCCCGCTCCTTCGACGCAATACCACTCTTTCCTCCGGAATGTTTTGGGGTACTCAGAAGTCAAGACCTCACAAAGCAAAAGCAGTTTCAGAAGGGACTTCAGCAACTTGAAGAAGAAGGCGTGATGCAGGTGTTCTATTCACCTGATCACGTGCGCCGGGAGCCGGTGCTCGCCGCCGTAGGCGAACTCCAATTCGATGTCGTCGCCTCGCGCCTCGAAAGTGAATATGGGGTCAAGACCACAGTCGAACGGATGCCGTTTGTCCTGGCCCGCTGGGTAACCGGCGATCCCGACACGATCGCGCGTATCTATTGGCCGCAGGATACACGCCGTCTTGTCGACAAGGACGGCAGGATGGTGATGCTGTTCGGCTCAGAACGGCTACTCGCCTATTGCATGAAAGAATATGCCTCCCTCAAGTTTCAGTTGCGAGAGGAAATTGGAAAAGCAGAAAACTAGCGATGTTCTTGTCTCTACAGGGTGCTCAAAAAGTTCTCCAACAAGGCCGCGGTCGAGTCAAAACCGGAAGCGTACCCTCTGAGGTACGTTGAGGATTTTGACGAACCGAGAATGATGTTGGAGATTTTTTTCAGCGCCCTGTTAGGTTCGACCGCCATCAAAGCCCATATCTCGCCATTTCTCCAGCAACGCGATGCGTCGTAGTAGTTGCGCGACCGTCGCCTGATCGACTCGCCCCCCGGTTCGCTTGATAAGTTCGGCATTGAGTCGGCGATGATCGATTCCCACCTTTCGCGATACGGCGCCGACTAGGGCGCGATGCTGGTCCCGCAATTCGTTCTTTTTGTCATGGAGCGGTACTATCGGCTCTGAGACGCCCTTACCCTCACCGGCTGACTCCGACTCCTCTCCCCCGATCAGGGTATCCATCCTGGCTACCCCGTGCAGCGGCATGTACTCTTTCAGCGACGTGGCGGCCGTACCGAACAATGTGCGCTGCACCGAAGGCATGATCTCTTCTAACACATGATCTCGTTCAGCCTTGATTCGTTTCGCGTAGTGAACGAGTGTGGCGTCCTTCGGCAGGTACAGCCAGGCCCGCTGAGGCTTCGGCAGCCCCTCCTGCATTCGAACGAACCGCCCAACAACCTGGCGAAAATACATCTCGGTCAGGACATTTGTGGCATACACGCCGACACGGAGCCTCGGGATATCGACACCTTCGCTCACCATGTTCACTGCGACGAGCCATTGCTGCTTTTTATGCTGTGCAAAGGTCTTGATCGTCTTTGAAGCGGAGGGATCGTCCGATATGGCGACATGGGCAAGGCTGCCCGTAATACGCCCCACGAGTTCGGCGACCTGCCTGGCGTGGTCTTGATTCATCGCGACGATGAGTCCGCCGGCATCCGGCTGTTCCTGCTTGCGGAGCCGGCACAACTCGGCATGGGCATCCGTGATGACAGGGCCCAGCCAGCTGTCTTGCAAGAGCGCGGTCTTGAGCCGTTCCCGTTGCAGATCGAAGGTGAGTCCATCCTCGAATGTAGCCCGATGTTCACGACCCTCCGAAAGCCACGCCAGCTCCCCTTCATAACTTGGAAAAAGAATCGGACGGCAGACGCTCTCGCGAATCGCGTCGGCATATCCATAGGTGAAATCGGCCTGGCTTTCACCATGCTCATATCGCACGAACGGAATGGGATTGTTATCGGAGCGAAAGGGAGTGCCCGATAAGGCCAGGCGAAAGACCGACGTATCAAACGCCTCCCGTAACGCGTTGCCCCAATCCTTACCCTCCCCTGCATGGTGCAGCTCATCAAAAATCAGCAGGGTCGGCCGGTTTCGGCAGGCGCGTTGAAATACGGTTGGGGCCAGACAGACCTGTTGATACGTCACGACTGCGCCATGAAAGTCGCGCGCTTCAATAGCTTGTTCGTTTGTCAGCGCCGGATCCAACTGCACCCCCACCAGGCCGGCAGCGGTCGCCCATTGTGTGCGGAGATGATTCGTCGGACAGATGACCAATACGCGGCTGGCCACGCGATCGGCCAGATATTGATTGGCAATCCGCAAAGCGAAACGAGTTTTTCCTGCTGCGGGCGTCGCCGTCGCAAGAAAATCAGGGCGTGTATGGGTGAGAACAGCTGACACGGCGCGAGCCTGCCACTCGCGCAGCTTGGCCGTCCAGGGAGACAAGATCACTGCCGCCTCTTCTTCAGAATCGCTGCTGTATGGATATCGTCACGTCGAATAAAAGTTTTCTGAGACCACGAGCTGCGCGAGCACAGGAGATCGACAGACAGACACACCGCCCCCCCGCCCTCTACTTCCACCGCATTTCCAGCTCGGGATATTTTGCTTTGTAGTCGGCATGGCTCACGCCAATCACTTTGAGCGCTTCCTCACGATCGTAGATGCTGGTGATTTCGACTTTATGGTGGATGGTGCCTGGCGCGCTCTTATAGGTGAGGAAATAGTGCTGCAAGCGATCGACCAGCGCCAGAGGAACCTGGCTGATATCGGTATAGCCTCCGTAGGTCGCATCGTCTTTCATAACGGCAATGATCTTGTCGTCCGCCTCGCCGCCATCTGCCAGACTGAAGCCACCAATGGGCAGTGCCGTGAGCAGGATGTCGCTGTGGGGAATTGTCTTCTCAGTGAGGACGCAGATATCGAGGGGATCGCCATCCCCGACGATGCCTGTTCGTTTGGTCCGTGCCGCAAACAAGGCCGCGACGCCGTCACTGCAATAGGTTTGCGGGACCAGCCCGTAATAGACGGGACAATAGTTTGAAAATCGCTGAGGGCGATCGACCTTGAGGAACCCGCTGACCTTATCCACTTCGTACTTCACGGTGTCGGTCGGCACAATTTCAATGTACGCCGTCACCTCCTTCGGGGCCTGGGCTCCAATAGAGACGCCATGCCAGGGGTGAGCTCTGAACATCAAACTCATCAGTCGCAGTAGGGAATCGGCCTGGTTGCCGCTCATCACTTTATCTCCAATGAATCGGGATCACTTATCCACACCGGGCAAACACGGTTCTCGTCCGTTATCGGAATATCAAGTCGATGCCGACTCGATACATCATCCATCCAAGACTGCCCGTTTCTCTTTACAGGAGGTGGCTGAGGAGTCCCCAAACTGCGCTCAGCTTTCTCACCCACCCGCCCACTGGCACGCCGAGACGTGCCACTAGCCCATGCGAGGGCCTCAATTCTCCGTCTTATTATCACTTACAGAGGGCATAGCCAGGCTGTCCTTGACTGCGCGCATCGAACGAGCACATTCTTATCGTGCGCGTTCTGCGAGCAAGAAGGGCACCTGGCTATGCCCTCCCTCCCCTTGGCTGCTCCAGAAACAATCTCACTGCGACCTTCTGCCCTTTGATTCTCGTCCGACTCAGAGTCTGAATAATCTCCCGTGCCAACACTTCAGGCACTTCCACCAGTGAAAATCGATCCATGACTTCGACAGCGCCGATGACATTCGAATTGAGCCCGGCCTCATTGGCAATGGCCCCAACGAGATCGCCCGGCCTAATGCCTGCCTCCCTGCCTGCCCCGATATACAGCTTTGCCATTCCAGCTGTTCGTCCGCCCCGACCAGGCGCACTGAACGGCCTGCCCTGTCCCTCTCTCGGCATCATACTGCGTGCCGGGCCGCGAGGATCACCCATGGGACGGCGCCCCATCGATGGCCGTTCCGGTGGCCTATTCGACACCGCTGGAATATCGATTTCCTTTCGCTCCCCACCCTGCATGCGAAAGACAAGTTTCAGTGCAGCCGCTGCCACGTCCATGGGATCTCCCTCCTCGGCACAGGACGCGGCCACCGCCCTGAATAGGTCCAGGTCGCCGGCTGCAAGCACGTCCTCAATCGCGCCTTTGGTGCGTGCAAGACGCTTTGTGCGTAGATCGGCAACCGTCGGCACCGGAGTCACGACAATTTTCGCTTTCGTGAGCTGCTCGATATTCCACAATAATCGTTGCTCGCGCGGGTCGAGCACGGTGATCGCCGCCCCTTCACGCCCGGCCCGTCCAGTCCGTCCAATCCGATGGACATAGCCTTCGGGCGACGTGGGCAGGTCGTAGTTCACCACATGAGAGACGGACGGAATATCCAACCCCCGCGCCGCCACATCGGTCGCCACAAGGAGTTCGGTCTGTCCGGCCCGAAACGAATTCATCACGTGATCGCGCTGGGGCTGATTCATCCCCCCATGGATCGCTTCGGCTCGATGCCCACGATCTGTCAACATGGCCGTCAGCTCGTCGACTTCGATACGCGTGCGGCAGAACACAAGCGCAGACTTCGGAGCTTCCATGTCCAAAATACGAGCCAAGGCCATCACTTTATGTTGTCTGGCGACAATGTAGGCGGTCTGATGCACCCGTGGCGCAGCGCCCGCCTTGAGCGGCTCTTTGGCAATCTTGATTTCGACTGGCTCCTTCAGATGGCGCTTGGCAATGGACGCGATGCGGGCCGGCATGGTCGCGGAGAAAAGCGCCGTCTGCCGCTCTTTGGGAGTCTGTTCGAGAATGGCATCCAGATCCTCGGCAAATCCCATGTCCAGCATCTCATCGGCTTCGTCTAAAACGACCATCTGAACCGTCTTGAGCTGCAAGGTTTTCCGGCGAATATGGTCCAGCGCCCGCCCCGGCGTCGCCACGATGACATCGACACCGCGTCTGAGTGCCTGGAGCTGTAAACCCATCGCCTGGCCGCCATACACCGGAAGGACGGAGATTTTTAATTCCTTGCCATAGCGAGTTACGGCTTCGCCGACCTGTATGGCCAACTCTCTGGTCGGCACCAGGATCAGCGCGGAGGGGCAACGACGCGCTGAATGGGCAATGCGTTGGAGCAACGGCAGGGTGAACGCCGCCGTCTTACCGGTTCCAGTTGCGGCTTGGCCCAAGAGATCCCGGCCTGCCAACAACGGAGGGATGGCCTCGCGCTGGATCGGCGTGGGCTCTTCATAGCCCAGGGTGTCGAGAGTGGTCAGCAGGGCCGCTTCCAGGCCAAGCGCCACGAAACCAGGAGAAAAACCCTTCGCCGGCGTTTCCGCCGGTGGGTGAGTGGTGTTAGGTTTCATACAATATTGCGATGGCCTTTCTGCTCTGTATGCCGATCAATTGTGTATCGGACCATGACCCTGTTGCTGCTAATAATTCTTCCGCGCTCGCTCCTACGCTTTCTCTTAAGGGGTGACCAACTGCTCTGCGGGTTGTGCATAGGGTGATTGGGAGATTTCTATTGCGGCCGTCGAACGAGCACAGTTTCATCGTGCGCGTTCCGGGAGCAGGGAAATCTGCCAACCGCCCTATGCACCATCTTATTCCTCCGGCAGGGCGATCGGCCCCGCCCACTCCCCTTTGGCCAGCGTCACTTCCTGAAACCCGCCGTCTGGCCATTGAAACTGACCAACCTCATCGACTTGCACAATAAAGGGATCGGCTTCGTGTACCAGACCTCGGTACCAGTACCAGCCAGCCGCTGTGGGTTTGCCCTTGGTCCATCGATAGTCGGCCATCCGTCCGTTCCTTTTCCCAACTACTGCAAGTCTGTTACAGTCGCGCAGAGGGAGAAAGTCCTGGACGACTCTCGCGGCACCCAGGCTTTTTCAACAGCCTGTCGGAAGACTGACCCTATCATGTCTACACTTCCAATAGAAGATGTGTTACCGGCACTCCGCCTCGCACTCGCGGAGGGTCGAAACGCCTTGCTGACTGCCCCGCCCGGCGCGGGAAAAACGACGCGGGTGCCGCTGGCATTGCTCGACGCGCCGTGGTTCGGAGGAAAGAAGCTGCTCATGCTGGAACCGCGGCGTCTCGCCACACAGGCGGCAGCCCGTCGCATGGCCAGCGCGCTCGGCGAATCGGTCGGTGAGACGGTCGGCTATCGTATGAGGCTCGATACGAAGGTCAGCCCCAAGACCAGAATCGAGGTCATCACGGAAGGTATCCTGAGTCGCCTGCTTCAGCACGATCCTGCGCTCAGCGAGTATGCCCTCGTCCTCTTCGACGAATTCCACGAACGAAGCCTGCAAGCCGACACAGGCCTCGCCCTCTGCCTCGAAGCGCAACGAATCTTCCGCCCGGAGCTCCGCCTGCTCGTCATGTCGGCGACCTTGGATTGTGAACCTATCGCAGATCTCTTAGGCCACGCACCGGTCATCGCCTGTCAAGGACGGATGTTCCCGGTAGAAATCCGTTATCTCGAACAACCCCTCTCCGGCCACCTGGATGTCGCAGTCGTACAATCGATTAGGCGCTCGCTTGCGCAGGACCCAGGTAGTCTCTTGGTCTTTCTGCCGGGCATGGCAGAAATTCGCCGCGTTGAGCGAACGCTCCTTGATTTAAGCTTGGGCTCGCACATCCTCATTGCGCCGCTCCATGGCGACCTGCCGCAAGACGCGCAGGACCGCGCGATCGCTCCCACTCAACCGGGAATACGAAAGATCGTGCTGGCCACGTCGATTGCCGAGACGAGTGTGACGATCGACGGGATACGGGTTGTCATCGATGCCGGCTTGCTGCGCGTACCCCGCTTCGATCCGCGATCAGGACTGACGAGACTGGACACGATTCGCGTGACCCAGGACTCCGCCGAGCAACGTCGTGGCCGGGCCGGTCGCCTTGAACCGGGCGTCTGTGCTCGCCTCTGGACCTCTGCGGAACATCGATCGTTGGCCCCTCGTCGCCCGCCGGAAATCCTCGATGCCGACCTGGCGCCACTGATGCTTGAATTGGCCCTCTGGGGCACCGCCGACCCGACCGAGTTGTCCTGGCTCACTCCCCCACCACCTGGGGCAGTGTCCCACGCGCGAGAATTGCTCACCAACCTCGGCGCGCTCAATGCCGAAGGACACATCACCGCGCACGGAAGACAGATGGCGGAACTGCCGCTGCACCCGCGTCTTGCGCACATGCTGCTTCAGGCTGTGCCATTACAACTCGGCAACCTTGCCTGCACACTCGCCGCCCTGCTCAGTGAACGAGATATTCTTCGAGGCTCCTTCGGTCAGCGGAATGCCGATCTGCGGCTCCGTGTGGATGTCTTACGCGGACAGCACGACCACGCAGCCGGTGAAACCATCGACCCTGCTACTTGCCGGCGAGTCACGCGCACGGCCGACCTCTGGCAACGACAATTTCTGCGATCCACTCGTTCGAACCAGCACGAGAACCTCGATGAGGTCGGACGCTTGCTCGCGCTCGCCTATCCTGATCGCATCGCCCAACGCCAACGCGGCAATGACGCCCGCTATCTCATGGCCAACGGTCGTGGCGCCCTCTTTGCGAACCCCGATCCACTCGGGACAGAAGACTATTTGGTCATTGCCAGTCTGGATGGCGGGCAACAATGGGCCCGAATCGATCTCGCTGCGCCAGTGACCCTCCACGATATTGATACGCAGTATGCCGACCGGATTCACACAGTCGATGAAGTCCTGTGGGATGACACAACCCAGATGGTTCGGGCCACGAGACAACGCCGATTCGGTTCGCTCATTCTGGCCGAGCAGGGGCTTTCAAAGCCGGACTCTTCGATGGTTTCGGCGGCGTTATTACAGGGCATTCGCCAGGCGGGACTCGACACACTGGCCTGGACTCTAGAGCTTCGTCAGTGGCGAGCGCGAGTGGCATTCCTCCGCCGGATCGAAGGACCAGAGTCGCGATGGCCCGATCTGTCCGATGACGCATTACGACAGACGCTCGACGACTGGCTGGGCCCCTATCTATCGGGACTCACCACGCTCGACCGCGTCACACGGCTCGATCTCACCCAACCATTGCATGCACTCCTCTCGTGGGAACAGTCGCGCCAACTCGAACGGTGGGCTCCCACCCATCTGACAGTCCCTAGTGGATCGAACGTTCGCGTGGAGTACGAGACGCCAGATCTACCCATCCTGGCGGTGCGGCTGCAAGAGATGTTCGGCTGCAAAGATACGCCCCGTCTCGTCGATGGAAAGATCCCGATCATGCTGCATCTCTTGTCACCGGCGAAACGACCAGTACAGGTCACAAAAGACTTAGCCAGCTTCTGGGCCAACACCTATCAAGAAGTCCGCAAAGAACTTCGAGGCCGCTACCCCAAACACTCCTGGCCCGACGATCCCCTCACCGCCCCGCCGACTACTAGAGCAAAACGGCGGAGCCGCTAGTCCTCCTTAGAAGCACACTCCCGCAGGCTGCTCAAACAGTCTGTCCTTCTCACCCGCCCAACCTCGGCGCGCCGGGACGCACCTTGTCCCAGGCAAGGCCGCAGCGAGCGAAGGCCCGAGGCGTCGCATTTCTCACCCGCCTATCCCAAGCTGCCAAGACAGCTCGTTTTCCGCGTGGGGTACGTTGAGGGTCTGAACGATGCGAGAACGAAGTTGGCGGACTGTTTCAGCAGCTTGCTAAGTGGGAATGTCTCTCGTCCCGTCATACGACGTTCTCGATTGGTGGGAGAGCTTCATGATATCGCCGTCCTTGATCACCGTATCTTCCCCGCTGACTTTTTTGTTTACGGCAATCATCAATTCTCGGTTCAAGAGAAACTGTAGCAACGGACCCATGCGATCCTGGTTCGCCTCGATGAGTTTTCTCACCGTGGTCGGCTCGGAAGCCTCACATTTGAACTCTGTTTCTCCGACCGCATCGCGTAGCGTCAATCCAAAGACCAGCACAGTGACCATAAAAGCCTCATTGGTTGGTCTGTCTTGTCTGTTCGGTCTGTCTGGTCTATCTCGTCTTTTCGCTCTAACCCAGATAGACGAGAAAGACCAAATAGACCAGACAGACCATCATCGGTCTGCAGCGTCGTACGCCTCTTGAAGCAGTTGGGCTACGTGCTTGACCTCCGCTGTGCCTTGCAATCCCGTGCGTAGTTGAATCATGCAGGCCGGGCAACTGGTGGCGACAATTTCAGCGCCGCTCTGTTCAATGGCCTGCCGTTTACGCTCGACGATGCGCTGCGACGTCTCGAAATCCTTCACGAGATAGGTCCCGGCGCCGCCCGCGCAACGATCAGCGTCCGGCATCTCCACATACTCGACGCCCGGCAAGCCACGCAGAATCGCGCGAGGCTCTTTGGTCACTCCCGCTGCTCGCAGGTGGCAGGAGGAATGGTAGGCGACCTTGCACTTCGTGGACTGCTGACTGGCCATGGCCGGTTTCACCGGGGATTGGGATACGAACTCAGAAATATGTGTAACCCGTTTGGCCAGAGCCTGGGCCGCCGCCTGCTCCGGCTCACCGGCGAACAGGGTGGGATAGTCCTTCAGCATAAGCGTGCAGGACGCGCAGCCGGTTACCACCTTCTCATATCCTGCCATCGACGCAAGATTGACCCGTGCCCCTTCTTTGGCCAACGCGCGATGTCCGTAGGTTTCGATGGGCGTCCCGGAACAGCGTTGCGGCGGCAGATCCGGCTCGACCCCATGTTTTCGCAGCACAGCGATCACGGCATCCCCCACTCCATCGTCGAAGTAGTTGGCCGCGCAGCCGTGGAAATAGGCCACCGGCGAGTGAACGGCTCGGCCGGCTTGGGGAATCAGTTCTGGATAACGATCACGGAGCTGTCGCCGGGCCAGTCGAGGCAGTACCAAGTGAGGCGACAGTCGTGCCGTCTCGGCGAGACCACGCATGAACGGTTTCGTCAGGCGATCGAGTAGACGCCGCATCAGTGGACGATCCCAGAGTGACTGATACCTCGCTAGAAACTTTAAGAATTGTTCAAATCGTGCTGTTTGTGCATGGAAACGAAAGATGAAACCTGCCATCATATTCGGATGCTCTGCACGCCGATCCAAGATAAGCTGGGAGACATCGACACCAGCCGGGCAGGCAGTACGACAGGACTTGCAATTAAGGCAGGCCTCCACCACTCGCTTCGAATTGAGATAGCTATAATTCTTATCGGTGACAATCTCGAACCACCCACGCGAACTCATGTCTTCGGATTGAAACACATCGTAGACCGGGCAGACGGCGTTGCACTTGGCGCAGGTTGCGCAAGATTTTGACAATCGCTCATAGTCGATATGGTCAGTGAAGGGCCGGTCGCTGATCTTGATACTAGGATTGAGCACCCCTGATGGATCGAAGCTCTGCTTCACCCGCACGAACAGGTCGTACAGTTCCGGGCCGAACATCGTCTTCACATATTCGGCACGCACCCGGCCATCTCCATGCTCCCCACAGATCGAGCCGCCGAAGCGGCCTAAGACCGTTTGGTGAATCTCGTGATACCCCTGCACCATCTTCTGAAAATCGTCTTGGTTGTTCACGTCGAGTAAGGGAATGATGTGGGCGTTTCCGTTACCGATATGACCGAAAATCGCGACAGGAACACGCTGTCCGGCGAAGAACTCTTCCAGATACCGGATGAGTTCGCTGATCCGTTCAGCCGGCACCACCACGTCATCGACGAAGTTAATCGGCTTCTTCCGGGGATCGAATCGATAGAGGGTGGGATAGAGCGCCTTGCGAGCTTTCCATAATTGGTCGCGCTGCTCAGGATCGAACGCCATCACAGGATCGGAAGCGAGGCGATAGCGGCGGCAGATCTCGGTCATGCGCTCAGCCTGCGCGCGAAGCTCGATCCTTGCGTCGTCGGCATCCAACTCGACAAGAAGGGTGGCAGCCGCATCTGCCGGGATGCCGTGCTTCGCCCGCCCGATCAAATTGAGTGTGTTGGCATCCATCACTTCCAACGCGCTTGGACTCAACTCCAGCAACTGCGGCACTGCATCGCCCACATCTTCCAAGCGATGAAAATGAATCAGCGCCGTGAGAGTCGCGCGGGGTTTCTCGACCAGCGTGATGGTAGCTTCACTGAAGAGACCGAGCGTCCCTTCGCTACCGACAAATAGTTTTGGAAGATCGAAGCGGCCTCGATCAAGCCCATCAACAAGACCGAAGAGGTTGTAGCCGCAACTATTCTTGCTGACCGTGGGACGTTTCTGTGCAATCAGTGTAGCGTGGTCTTGTAGTAGCAACCGCAAATCGTGAAGCGGCCTGTGCGCCTTCAGCAGTTCGGCGCAGATGGGGTCGTCGAGCCCATAGGCCTTGGCATTCAGCCACTCGCCGGATTGCAGGCAGACACGGAGCGCCGCCACATTATCTTTGACGGAACCGTACCGTAGCGTGTGGGGACCGGAGGAGTTGTTTGCCAACATCCCGCCGAGCTTGCACATATCCCCACTGGAGGGATCTGGCCCGAATAACAGACCGTCGCGCGCCAGTCGCTTGTTCAATTCAGCTAGAACAATGCCGGGTTGTATCCGAGCCCAGCGCTCTTCTCGATTCAGCTCGAGAATCCGATTCATCCGCGAGACGTCCAGAATGATTCCGGACCCGATCGCCGATCCGGTCAGATTTGTCCCAGCGGCGCGCGGCGTCAGCGGGATGCCACGCTGTACGGCATACCGCATCGTGGCAGCGATGTCCTCTTCGGACTCGACAAGCACGACGGCCTTCGGCGTCATGCGATAGATGCTCGCATCCACCGCATAGGCGGTGAGCGTCGAATAGTCGTCCTTTACCTTGTCAATGCCAATGGCAACACGCAGGTCCGAAGCGATTGCGCGGGAACGTTCAGGCAAAATGAGAGTGGGTGCAGTCATAGTTGAAGGCGTGCTTCATTCTAGATGGACTTTTGAGACCAACACAAGCGCGGTTGTTGCACAATGCGCGACCAGCTAAGATATGACGTACGGATAGGAACACGCGCCTGTGATTGACACACGTCCCACCCTTTATCTTTCACGTCTTCTCCCTGAACCCGTTATGGTCATCATGCGGGAGCGATTTCGGCTGGTGCAGGAGCCGCTCGATGCGTTGCCGGCTCCATCGATGCTTCGCGAGGGACTCTGCCGATCCGATGCGGCGATCGTCACCCTGGGTGACCACATTGACGCCGAGACTATTCATGCGGCGACTCGGCTGAAAATTCTCGCGAACTACGCCGTCGGCTATAACAACATCGATCTTATGGCTGCGCGGCAACGAGGTCTCATCGTCACCAATACCCCGGATGTCTTGACGGATGCCACCGCAGATCTGACCTGGGCCCTGCTCTTGGCGACGGCCCGACGCATTGTCGAAGGGGATACTCTTGTTCGATCCGGTCGTTGGACCGGGTGGAGTCCGACGCAACTTATGGGAACAGAGATCTCGGGCAAGACCTTGGGAATTATCGGCATGGGACGGATTGGACAAGCGGTAGCTCAGCGCGCGGTAGGGTTTCGCATGCCGGTACGCTACCACTCACGCCAACCGATGCCCCCTTCGTCTCTCCCTCGCGAGTGGGAGTATCGATCGTTGCACGGACTCTTGAGTGAGGCCGATGTCGTGACAATCCATGCACCTCTGACACCGACCACCCACCATCTGATCGGCGAGCGCGAATTGTCCTGGATGCGTCCCACCGCCTTCCTCATCAATACCGCTCGTGGTCCGATTATCGATGAAGGAGCGTTGCTCGATGCTCTCAAGACCGGAGTCATCGCCGGGGCGGGACTCGATGTCTATGAGCAGGAACCGGCCATACATTCAGGGTTGGCGCAGTTGAAACAGGTGGTTCTACTCCCCCATCTAGGCTCTGCCACACTCCACGCAAGGGTGCAGATGGGACTCGTCTGCTTGGAGAATATACAGGCCGTCCTCGACGGACACCCGGCTCTCAATCGAATTCCATAACAGGCTGAGATTGCTCTAGCAGTCTGCTGAAAAACGTGATTTCCTTACAATATGTCGTCGCGATATAACCATTGATGATCATGCCAGAGTCGTAGCAGGATGCTCAAAAAGGCCGTCCAGCAAGGCCGCAGCGAGCGAAGAGGTGAGGCGTACGCTTCGGTACGTTGAGCCTCTGAGCGACGCGAGAACGCCGCTGGCGGACTTTTTCAGCAGACTGCTAGGTGCGAAGGATTCGGATGATTGTATGTGAGGCAGATCAGTTGGCGTATCGAAATGCGGAAACAGGCTGAGCGGGGCCCCTGCGCGCGAGCACGGAGTCGAGTCGTTGCGGTACGTCGTGGAAGGTTGGAATCGATTCATACATTTCGGCAGCCTGACGCCACTGCTCTTGGGCTTCGTAGAGCAAGCCGAGTTCATAGCGAATGGCTTGCGCCTTGGCGCCTTGGCACTTCGGATCCTGCAACAGCAGTTCGAGTTGTGCACTCGCGGACTGGCATTCTCCCTGTTCTTTCAGACACATTGCGATCATCAGACAGGAGTCCGCGAAAAACTCGTGACTCTGCATCGAAAGGGAGAATTCCTCCTTCGCTTCGTCTAATAGCCCCATATTCTTGTAGGCCACTCCCAGCGTATAGTGAGTGTCCGAGTCAATCGTGTTCCCTGACGAAGCTGAAACTGATTTCTCGACGGCAGGCGCCGGTGCTTGGAGCTTTGGTGAAAATGTCGAAGCCCATTTGGCGACCAATGGGCTGGCCGAGGCGAGTTCTTTAACCTTGGCATAGAGGCCCGCCTGCTGAGCCTGAGTCTGATTCTGTGGCTGAGCCAACAGCAGTTCGAGCGCACGGGAATATTGCAGGGCCGCACCAGCCGTATCACCTTTGGCTTCAAGCAGTGAACCGAACAACTCTCGAGCCTCGGCATGGTCCGGCTGCGCCGTGACAAAATGACTGAGCCATTCTTCCGCCTCAGCTTGCTGCCCAGCAGCCATATAGGACTGAAACTGCTCGCCCATCGAAAGCAGAACAGACGAGTCTGTCGTTTCTGACAATGACGCCCCGGGCTCGGCCGGTTCGGGGCTCGATACATTGGACTCGTGGTCCTGCGCAATTGGTTCTGGTTCTGAGAACTCGGGCGGCTCCAGGTGGGCTAGCACAGGCTCCTCTTCAACGAGTGAACCATGCCTCTCGTGGTGAGGGATGGCCGTGGAAGTTACATTCCAGGCTTTGTCCGGAGCAGCATTGGCTATCGAAAACGTTTCCGTCGGTTGGGCCGTGTGCGACGGCATGGCGGCGTCCGGAGGCGCAGCGATCTCGGACCGGGCGGATACAGGTGACTCATCGACAGCAGTGCCATGCATGAGAGCCGACAGCTTTTTCACGGTCGGGCTATCCGGCGCTAGCTCGACTACCTTCTGGAACAGTTCCTCGTGCAACGTCGGCATCCCGGGCTCAGGATGTTCGAGCAACAGCTCGATGGCCTTTCCATACTGGATCACCGCGTTGGCAGCATCGCCTTTCTCTTCATGGAGCTCTCCGTAGAGTTCAAGAATCGCAACCGACTGAGGTTCGACCGCTAAAAAGTCAGTCATCAACGATTCAGCCTTTGCATACTCCTGGGCGCGCAAGGCGGCTCCGGCAAGATAGCGATACTCCCCAAGCGCCACCTGTAGATCTCCGCGTTGCAGATGCAACTTTGCGAGTAATTGACAGACATCCGGATTACCAGGCTCTTTGGTCAGCAACTGATTAAGAATGGCCTCAGCCCCGGCAAACTGCTTGGCTTCAATACGGCGGGTCGCTTCCGAAAGCAGATTGAGCGGTTCGCCACTTTTCGGCATTAAACCCGCTATCGGCTGCGCAGATCCAGACTTGGCGCCAGGGCTAGAACTCCCTTCAGTCATTTTGAAATGTTCTATAAATTGGAGGGCCTCGCTATTGGCGGGATCGATCCGTAAGACGGATTGATACGCATCTTTCGCCTCCGCATGGCGCTGCTGTGCAGACCGTTCACGCCCTAACTGTAAATAGACGGTTGTGGCTTCGTCTTGCTTATTTTCTTGTACACACAATTCTGCCACTCGTTGCTGGGCATCGAGATTGGACGGATCCAGGCCGACGATTTTTTTGTAGATATCTAACGCTTCTTTGCTTTTCCCCCCTTTGAGGCAGTGCTTCCCAAGTGTAAGATAATCTTGGACCGCACTGCTCAGCAGGCCGCGTTCAGCATTGAGGTCTCCGAGGTGCCGGTATATATCGTACCGTGACGGATCGAGCTTCAGGATTTTCTTGAACGTGGCGATCGCTTTGAGAGTCGCCCCTTCGGCCCGGAAGGCGTTGGCCGCCTGCAGAAAGGCTGCGACGGCATCATTGGTGGCCTGGCGCTTAACGTGTAACTCACCGATTGAATTGAAGATGCTCCCATCTCCCGGCCACTCGTTGGAGAGCTTCTTCCACTCATTGATAGCCGCGTCGAACTGGCCTCGTGAGGCAAAGAGTTGCGCGCTATGCAATATGTTACCGCGGTCGATCGCCACGTGAGGCCTCCATGCCGATCAAACGCTAACAGTGTCACTGAATGTTGTCAACGAAATGGGGTATTTAGGGATGGGGGACGACTCAGCAGAAACACGAAGGCCTGCCTCAATAAAAAAGGCAGGCCTCCCGATGACACAATCTCACAGAGTGAAGACGTCAAGACTCGGCAACGACCGCCTTCAAGACGTTTGACGCCTGGGGCCCTTTTGCGCCTTGCACGACCTCGAACTCGACGTTTTCACCCTCTTTCAAAGTTTTGAATCCTTCTCCTTGGAGCGCGGAGTAATGTACAAAGACATCGTCCCCGGTCTCAAGACGAATGAACCCAAATCCTTTGCGATCGTTGAACCACTTGACCGTACCTTTTGATTTCACAACAATACTCCTTTCCTCAATGGCCACGCAAAGTTGCGCGGTCGGCCTCAAAACTTGGTTGGCGAAACACACGATGACAAGAAATAGACAGGAAGAAGAGTAGGCTGACGTGGCGGGTCATTGGAAAAACAACATCGATCACGAAACTCATCTCTGTGACAACTCGCGCAGCATGTACCACGGCATTTCAAATCTTGTCAAGCCATTCTTTGGCCACACCGTTGCCCCGGTAAAGTGGACAACCTCCACGCGCTCGCCTATAGTGTCCAATGGGCGAGGAGCGTGATTCTTCGAATGTTTCTACGAACGCTGCTGGATCGCTACATTTTCGCCGAACTCCTTTCCCCATTTAGTGTGAGCCTTGGTGCGCTGTGTTTTGTGATGCTCACGCGGGAACTCCTGCGTTTGGTGGAATTGCTGGTCTCCAAAGGCGTGGGCATTGTCGCGGTCCTGCAAGTCTTTGCTCATCTGATGCCGTCTTTCCTCGTGCTCACCCTCCCGATCGCCGGAATTATCGCCTCGATTACCGCCTTCGGGCGCCTTTCCTTTGACAAAGAATTGGTGGCCATGCAGACGGCAGGGCTGAGCCTTGTGCGATTGGCACGGCCTGTCGCGCTCTTTGCCTTACTCGTATTCGGGCTGACCTTGTGGTTGGCACAATGGGGACAACCCTGGAGTTCCACGAATCTCAAAAAAGTGGCGCTCAATCTCCTGCGCGATCAACTGGTGTTAGCACTCGATCGGGGAACATTTAACGAGCCCATCCCCAAGATGATGATCTATGTCCCGGACGGAAACCCCGGAGATGCGACGACTGGAATCTTTGTCTCCGACGAACGAAATGCGGACGATCCTCGCATCATCGTGGCGCAACAGTACGAGGTCATCGTGGATGCGTCTACCGATCAAGTCGCCTTACGCCTCCAGCACGGCGTTATTCATAGCCGTCCGAATCAGGCAGATCAATACGAGCACGTGTCCTTCGCAAGCTATGACCTGAAACTCCCGCTCAACCAAAGCGGCTACTCAGCCACGGAGGAGCGTCCGTCGTACGAGGCCATTATCGCCCAACTGACACAATCCCAATGGCGCGACCCATCCGCGCTCCGACGATTGATGGAATATTATAAAGACCTGGCCTTTCCAACAGCGTCGCTGGTATTTTGTCTCTTAGGTGTCCCGGTCGGCATTGCCTCGAAACGATCCGGTCGAATCGGTGGATTTGCAGTCGGAGTGCTGGTCGTCATCGTCTACTACATGTTAAACATCGCGTGCGAGTTCCTGGTCACAACGGCAACCCTGCCGCCCTTTGCTGGAGCCTGGATACCCAACATCACGTTCGCTATTACCACCGTCGTGTGGTTTAGCATCATGAGCCGCCGGTAACCTATGCCCATTCTCTTCCGCTATTTGCTTCGCGAATACGCCAAAATCTTCACGATGTGCTTTAGCGGACTCATGACGATTTATCTTGTGATCGATTTCTTTGAAAAAGTTCGCCGTTTCTTGCGCTATGACGCCATCTGGATCGACGTCCTCACATATTTCCTCCTGAAAGCCCCTGCGATTTCCTTCCAAATTGCACCGCTGGCCATCCTCATGGCGACACTGCTCACATTTGGCTTACTGTCCAGAGGCCATGAAATTACAGCCATGCGCAGTTGCGGTATCAGCTTAGTCTGGATTACCTCCCCTTTTCTTGTCTTTGCCGTGGGGATGAGCCTCGTGCTCTTGCTCTTCAGTTCTACTATCATCCCATTGGCCGGGAGCAAATCAGAGGAGATCCGGACCACGCGCATCGAGAAAAAGCTGCCTGCTGCAGCCGTGACACTTAAGCAGCCATGGACACGAGTGGGTGCCAATGGCCTCATGCACGTAACCAGCGTCTCAGTCGGCGGGGAACTTTTGGGTGACGTACGACTCTTTCACTTTACTCCTAACTTCCAACTGGCCGAGGTGACTGAAGCCGACGAAGCCCGCTATCAGGACTCCACGTGGACTCTGTACCAGGGGCGACACAGACGATTTTCCACCGATGGAACCATGTCGACTACCGAATTCGATCACCAACCCATCGGGTTCACCCTCATTCCCGATGACTTCACCACATGGCTCGCCGGCGACTCCGAATTAATGACGTTCCATGATATCAGGGCCTACTCCAGACGGCGACAGCAGCACGGGTCTCAGACGGCGCGGCTTACGACAGATTATTACAGTCGAATCGCGTTCCCCTTCGTCACGATCATCATGGTCCTGGTCGGGATTGCATTGAGTCTGCGACGGAGCGGAACCAGAGGGGGCAGCATGGCGATAGGCATTGGACAGGCGTTGGCGGTCGGCTTCTGCTATTGGACGACACACTCTATTGCGATCGCTCTGGGCCGTGGGGGGGTCTTGACGCCTTTTATCGCCGCATGGATGGCAAACATACTCTTTATGAGTTTCGGTCTGTATCTCATGTTCAAAGTACGGTATTAGATCAGGATGCTGAAAAAGCCCGCCAGCTTCGTTCTCGCATCGCTCAGAGGCTCCAACGTACCGCAAGGGTACGCCTCCGCCTCTTCGCTCGCTGCGGCCTTGCCTGCGGAACGGCGCGTCCTACGCGCCGGGGCTGGGCGGGTGAGAACCGTGGCCTTTTTGAGCATCCTGTCTGGTAAAGCTTCTACGACCCACCATCATTGGCTTGTTGACTGATCCAAGCGCATCCGGTAAGTAGAGACACAGGGTACTAAAGGGACTATAAAAAATGCGGGCGCGTGTTGTTGTCACAGGAATGGGAATCGTCTCTCCGATCGGGATCGGAGTGAGTGAATTTTGGAAGTCGGCCCTTGCCGGTCGATCAGGAATTTCTACCATTACATCGTTCGACCCGTTTCCCATGGACGGCTATCGCTCTAAGATCGCAGGCCAAGTCCGTGACTTTGCGATCGAACGGTTTCTCGACTCAGCCCACGGCGAACGAGTGGACCGCTACGCGCAGTTTGGCCTTGTATCAACAAAGGAAGCGTTGGCGGACTCGGGTCTTCAGATGGGGAAGGAAAACCCTCACCGCATCGGAGTATTCGTCGGAGCCGGCATGGGAGGGATGGTAATGGGCGAGCGTGAAATCACACAGCTCTACCAGCAGCAGAAACCCCATCGTGTTCATCCGAACTTTATCCCCGTCATCACCCTCAACTCTGCCTCCGGCATTATCGCAATGGCTTACGGCGCCAAGGGCCCTAACTTGACCATCTCGACCGCCTGCTCTTCCAGCGCCCACGCACTCGGTCAAGCGCTCCATTGTATCCGTGAGGGCCGAGCCGATGTCGTCATCGTTGTCGGCGCCGACGCCAGCATCACTCCTCTCGTCTTCGCCGGATTCTGTTCTCTGCGCGCCCTCTCCTCCAAATTCAACGATCAGCCGGAGAAGGCCTCGCGACCCTTCGATCGATCACGAGACGGTTTCATCATGGGAGAAGGCGCCGGAACCCTGATCCTGGAATCAGCTGCGCATGCCAAGAAGCGTAAAGCACGAGTGTATGCCGAAATTGCCGGCTACGCTGCCACCAGCGAAGCCTATCATATGGTGATTCCCCGGGAAGATGGTTTGGAAGTGGCCCACACCATGAAGCTGGCCCTCGCAGACGCCGAGGTAACACCGGCACAAGTGGATTACATTAACGCGCATGCCACATCGACGACCATCGGCGATGCCGTTGAAGCCAAAGCGATCAGGCACCTCTTTAAATCGCGCGCGGATAAAATCTCGGTCAGCGCCACCAAGTCGCTGATCGGCCACACGCTCGGAGCTGCCGGCGCAATCGGGGGTATCGCCTCGGTCCTGGCCCTTCATACAAAGCAGATTCATCCCACGGCCAACTATGATGATCCGGACCCAGCCTGTGCATTGGCAGGACTCTCTCGTTCAGCACAAGAACGTCGCATCAATGTCGCGTTATTGAATGCCTTTGGATTTGGCAGCAACAACGCCGCTGTGGTATTCAAACGAGTGGGACGTGACACGTAAACCGTGAGGCGTGAAACGTTTTGGAGAACGAGCGCTCGGCGACCCTACGTTTTACCTTTCACTTTTCACGCCTAAAGACGGAGAGAATCGACTGATGGCAACCGATCCCACCATATCACTGAAGATTCGCTCTGCCCTGGGCGAGTATCTGAAACGCGATCCTGCGGCCATACGTGTCACACACCATCTGCGTGAGGATTTAGGCCTCGATTCGATGGCGGTGATCGAACTGCTCTATCGTATCGAAGAGGCCTTCGATCTCCAAATTCCTGACCAAGATCTGGTTGGGCTGACGACAGTCGGCCATGTTGTCAGCTATGTTGAGAAACGGTTGGGTAAAGCCGCGACACCCGCCAAGACCAAGAAAACGATAAAGCCGACGAAGACAAAAGGTAAAAAGAAGTCTTAATTTCATATGACAACCCACGCACACCCTCCTATTACACTCCGACAGATCCACGATCTGGTCGGGGGAGACCTTGTGGGGTCACCGCACGTTTCTATTACAAGCCTGGCTGGCTTTGAAGATGCAGGCCCAAACGATCTGACCTTCGTCACCGGAGATCGGATACTGAATCCTGGCCGACCCACTCGCGCAGGAATACTCCTTGCCCACCGACGTCTACCAGAGATCGCCAATCCCCACATCGTCGTCCCCAATCCCGCACTGGCCTTTGCACAGGTCGCCCGCGCCTTCTTTTGTCCTATCTCCCCTCCTCGAGGAATCAATGCATCCGTGAGCCGTGGCAAAGATACCCGGATCGGACCTGATGTCTCGATCTGGCCAGGAGTCACTTTGGGAGATCGGGTGACGATTGGAGCGCGGGTGGCACTCTATCCCGGCGTGTTCATTGGCAACGATACGATCATCGGGGACGACACGCTGCTGTATCCGAATGTCGTGGTGAGAGAAGGCTGTACCATCGGCGCACGGGTCATTATTCACAGTGGCACAGTGATCGGGAGCGACGGGTTTGGCTACATACAAGACCAAGGACGGCACTACAAAATTCCTCAGCTCGGCGGAGTCACGATCGAGGACGATGTCGAGCTTGGGGCCAACGTCACAGTCGACCGAGCCACACTCGGCCAAACTGTCATCAAACAAGGCAGCAAAGTCGACAATCTTGTTCAGATCGCCCATAACGTCACGATCGGAGCCCACTCCATCCTTGTTGCACAAGTCGGGATCGCCGGCAGTACTCGCGTGGGGCATCACGTCATGATTGGTGGACAGGCAGGGCTGGCAGATCATCTCGTGATTGGAGATCAGGTGATGATTGCCGCGCGGGCAGGTGTCAACCGCAGTCTCGAACCCAACCAAATTGTTTCAGGGGCCCCGGTGATGCCGCACGAAGTCTGGGTAAAAGCCCAAGCCGTGATTCCACGGCTCCCTGAACTCAGACATGCTGTACGTACATTGGAGGAGAGGATGAAGCAGCTTGAAGCATCGCGCGCTGCACCCCACGCGTCTAAGGCAAAAGCCAAGAAAAGAAACCGTAGCACGTGAGGGTACGGGGTGAGGCGAGTGCTGAGACTTGAGGACCGGATAAACCAGATTAACCAAACAAACTAAATCGACCAAACAAACCAGCCTAGTCCACCACGCCGCGCCAACAGAACAACTTAGCCCAGAAGAATCCCGCCCATGGCACCAACACAGAAGGCAGCAAGTCGAGATCGCCGTACATGTAGGCAGCGGCTGATGAACCGAAGACCAGAACCGCTCCTGCAATAGAAATAGCCGTGACAAAGCCGCGCCCCGGATGCTCGATGACAGGCACGTCCGGCTCAGACTTGGCCTTCCTCGTACGTTGAGCCACAGCGGTCCTCAATTTTGCCGCATACACCTCAGGAAATGTCTTAAAGAGATAGCGATGATAACGAGCCTGCGCGAACCCACAGGCCGCACCAACCACGATTAAGATTGAGCTGCTGAGGAATGTTACCCAGCTGTAGGTATGACTCGCGAGTAATTGATAGCCAAGTGCCCCTATTCCACCAACCATACAGACGAGCCCGATTGTCCCAGCAGGAAGAAGGATATGGGACCGGACATAGTTCCGCGCTTGTTCATCAATCTTTTCCGGTCGCAATACTGTGACGAGTTTCGGCATTGATGCGTGCTCCTACCGTATCGACTGCCAAATTTCTCATAATCGAGAAAAAGGGGCAGCAAAGGGATGGATCATACCATCCTTCAGGTGCCTGATTACATGCATCACACTATGAGATTGAACCTCTCGATCGAATATTATTCGACTGTATGCGTAGTTCCCCGCATTTGATGCGAAATTGTGGATGAGGAATGAGCGACGATAGAAGGCATGCCTCATTTTCACCCCATGACCACTTATCGACACACTCTACAGTACTAAAGTAGGGGTCAGCGCGGAAACACCTTGCACAATCAAGCATTTCGACGACGTCAGCCTTGAATGCCGCGATAGGAAAGGCAGCAGGATAGTAGGACCTTGCCCCCCTCGCTCGCGCTGTCCACAAAAGATGTGTAGGAGATGTGGATAAGCGTGTGGATAAGCATGTAATAGCTTGCCGTATCACAGCGACTCATGCATGCCTAATCGATGAGCAATGCAATTGGTGAAATTTCAATAAGATATCGTGCTGCAGCAGAACTTCGCATGGGGAAAATTTGCCGGTACCTGTCGTGGGAGCAAGAAATGATCCATCCGTTTGCAATCACCAACGAGCAAACTCCAACAGGCAATGTCACGTGGGCTAGGCCTAGGTATTCGCAAATGACGAGGGGGCTCATTCAATCAACAGGTAAACGTCAGATGCTCACACAGGAGAGCAGACAACACAGCGAGATGATAGGTTTTTATCCATCATCTTGGGCATACCGAGATAGTGACAGGTCGCGCAAACAGGGGTGACGGTGTTTGGCTTGGAACCACGAAAGCAGTCCAGCCTGACTGCCCTATTTCAATCTTCTGACTTTAAGAGATCGCGGGCGTATATAATAGAGTTGTGGGTTTCCCCGGGGATGATACAGGCAAGACAAACCCTTTCAATGCTTTGGACTCTATAAATTGGGAAAAGCAGAATGACGCACGTGAACAATCTAGCCAAGTTCGATGTCATTCGCCTCTATCTACGCCTACAGTTCCCCAAGCACCATATCGCTGATTTCGAGGAAGGGACTAACCGTGCGCATGTCTTTCGTATCGATGGCCCACATGGCCACCCTCTCCATTATGCGGTCATCGCGCTGGACTTTCTCCTTGACCACACCGCCGAAGGCCTTCAGCAAACGCTTCTGGCCTCAGGCCTGGGAGATAAACTGAAGGAAGCCGGAACCGCACCCGTAACGATGTCAAAAATAGGGTTCAGCACCGAAGGCACGATAGTTGTAGGGTGATCACAGCGGGGCCAGGCCACTCAACTCCTCACATTCCAAACACAATCTATGACGGATTTTCTCACTGGCCCATCCAAGTTCATCGACGCCCCCCCTCTTTAAATCTCACCCATGCAGACCAAGCAAGAACCTTCGCTGCCACGCAGTTGAAGTGCACGGGCTCGCATAGGTGCGTCCTCCATCTTGCACACCCCACGAACGATATGTTGACAGCCGGAAATCTAATCCGTGAGAATGCACACATGGCCTATCGTGTGGTAGTTGAACGGTTGGAGTTTCAAGGACGTTGTGGTGTCGCGCTGGCGGAGCGAAGGCGACCACAGCCGTTAGCGATCGATCTGGAATTGGACTGCGAAGGAACACCGTCCGAGACTGCCGACCACATCAATAAAACTGTCGACTATGCCCGAGTCGCTGAGCGGATCGTGGAGTTGGGTGAAACTCAGGACTCTGCGCTCTTGGAAACATTCACGGAGAAGATTCTCGAAATGTTGTTCACGGAGTTCCCGGTGGCCAAGGTTTCACTTTGGCTCAGAAAGCTGGCCCCGCCTCTCTCGCAGATGACCGGATCGGTCGGTGTGAAGGTGGAGCGAACCCGCATGGCGCATCAGCCGCAACAGACTGATCCAGCCCCATCATTGTTCTTGGCGCAACAGCTCCGTCGGTTGCCCAAAGGCCGAGCGCTGGACGTTGCAGCTGGGTCTGGACGTCATGCGCTCTATCTCGCCTCGCACGGGTTCCAGGTCGATGCGATAGACCACGATGAACAGGCCATGGCGCAGCTCGCCACCACGGCACAACAACGGAATCTCCCGAACCTCACGGTCCAGACGGTGGACCTAGAACGAAAGACAGTGGAACGGCCGGAATTTCCAAAGCAGACTTATGATGTGATCATCGTGTTCTTCTATCTCCATCGTGCCCTATTCTCCGCCCTCATCGATTCTCTCAAACCGAATGGCGTCTTACTGTACGAAACCTTTACCATCGACAACTATTTACGGCATCACCACCCACGCCGATGGGAGTTTTGCCTCGCGCACAACGAGTTGCTCCGGCTCACTTCTACCCTCCGCGTGTTATCGTACAACGAAGGCGAGCGCGACGGCGATAACGGACCAGGCGCTGCCTTTACCGCACAGCTCGCCGCTCAACAAATAGGCCCCGGCCGCTTACTCCACACGTAACATGAGTCGCATCGATCTCCATCTCCATACGACCCACTCCGATGGAAGCGTATCACCAGCTGAAGTGCTTCGACTGGCCCACAAAGCAGGGGTCACAGCGCTGGCCATTACAGATCACGACATTGTATCGGGTATTCCAGACGCCATAGCAGCCGGAGCAGAACTGGGGATTGAAATCATTCCCGGCGTAGAAATCAGCTCAAGCATCGGCAAGAGCGAGCTCCATATTCTAGGTTATTGCATGGATTGGCAAAGCCCTGACTTGCTTCGACGTCTCGCCGCCTTACGCGTGAGCCGGCATACTCGAAATCCACAGATCATCGAACGATTGCGCGCATTGGGGCTGGAGATAACCTATGAAGAGGTGCGGGCCTTAGCCGGCACGGATTCAGTCGGTCGGCCGCATATTGCGCGACTCTTGATCGAAAAAAAATATGTCTCATCCGCCAAAGACGCCTTTGACCGATACCTGGCGGAGGGGCGCCCGGCGTATGTGGCGCGGGAACTACCCCTTCCAGCTGATGCCATCGCCTGGATCAGAGCCGCCGGTGGCGTGGCAGTGCTGGCCCATCCAACCTGGGCAAAAGTGTCAGGAGAAGGGCTGAACACGCTCTTGACCGCATTGAAAGCCGACGGTCTCGGGGGCCTCGAAGTCCACTACAGTACCCACACGAAGGGGCAGACGACAGAGTACCTCGACCTAGCCAAGCGACTGGACCTCTTGGTCACCGGTGGAAGCGATTTTCACGGTCTCACCAAGCCGGACATCGAAGTGGGGACAGGCCGGGGAGGTCTGAAAGTGTCTGAGAAATTGCTCGTCCCCCTCAAGAAGGCCGCCCTCCACGCGCATCATTCGTAGCGCAATTCCCATCGGTCGCACCACATCTTTCCCAGACAATCATCTGTCAGGGTTGCAAGATACGCCTCATCAATCTCACTTCATGAGTGTCGAGAGGCCAGCTGCACATTTCTCCCTATTCGTTGACTCTCTCTCCCTATCCGCTACACTTTGCACATCCACGGACAACCGCGTTTGACATGTCGAAATCCTGGACTTGGATCATTCCCTATATCTGTGCCATCTTGGCCACGCTCCTCGCCGGCCCCTTGCTGAGCAACCTCGCAGTGACCCAATCGATTTCAATTCCGTATGTGCCGCTCAGTGGCCCTCACGCTATTCGATTGTTTGCCAACCTGCTTGCCCTCACCATTCTTTTGACCCTCGCCTTTACGGCCTCTCAACAACTCCCGGACAACGGTCGTGGATTAGGCTTTCTCCGCAGCCTCGTCCTCCCACTCACAACTCTTATCGTCATACTCTTCGCCCATAAAGTGTTCAACACCATTGGCCTCCCCCTCATTGAACAGATAGGCCCCTCACGATACGCTATGGGTTATGCGATCGGTCTTCTTGGATCAGCTCTCTGGCTCACAGCCATATGGGTCCTGAATCAAAACTCTCTACGTCTAGCCTTCGCTTCATCTAGACAGACTCAACGTCAAGAAGTGCAAGAGCTCTCTGAGCACGAAGACATAGAGCAAGAAGAAGCGGCTCCGTCAGAACCAACAGGGCTGGCGGCTACATCGATGATCAATGGCTATACACCAAGCATGTTGGGGCGGTACAGAGTGTTGAAGGAACTCGGGCGCGGCGCCATGGGATTGGTCTACCTGGGAAAAGATCCTACGATTCAGCGCTTTGTGGCGATCAAGACCATGCGGCTTGACCACATCGATCAGGACGACAAACTGCAAGAGATCAAGGCACGATTTTTCCGCGAAGCGGAATCCACCGGACGTCTCTCTCACCCGAATATCGTGACGATCTATGATGCGGGAGAAGAGGACGATTTAGGATATATCGCCATGGAACTCATCGAAGGAACCCCATTGAGTCAGTCGGCGCGAAAACCCAACCTGATGCCGGTCAACGAGGTTCTTCTGACGATTGCCACCGTCGCCGATGCCCTGGACTACGCCCATCAGCAAGGGGTCGTCCATCGCGACATCAAGCCGGCGAACATCATGCTCACAAAGGATCGCGTCGTGAAAGTCATGGATTTCGGCATTGCAAAAATGGCCTCGAGCAGCAAGACACAAACGAATATTGTCATGGGCACGCCGACGTATATGTCACCGGAGCAAATCGCGGGCAAGAAAGTGGACGGTCGGTCGGATATTTTCTCACTCGGTATCGTGCTGTTTGAACTCCTCACGGGGCAGCTGCCGTTTACGGCCGACAACCTGTCGGCTGTGTTATTTAGCATCACCCATCATCCGCACCCCCCTATTCAGACCGTGAGACCGGATCTTCCACCAATGGTCCAAGAAATTGTGGACCGCGCGTTACAGAAAGAGTTGCCTCACCGCTATCGGCGCGCGGATGAACTCGCAAGCGAGCTCCGCGCCTGCCTGCAAAGTCTTGCGGCCTAAGGGAGGTATTGTCTGGCACTCGAACGACTGCATAGCGCAAAATCCGATACCGGGCTCAAGCGGCCTCACAACGAGGATCGTTTTGTCGCCAATCCTCCACTTGGGATCTATGTCGTCTGTGACGGAATGGGCGGGAGCAACGCCGGCGAGGTGGCCAGCGCCCTTGCGGTGGATGCCATTCAGGCACATCTGGCTGAAGCAGCCCAACAGGCAGACCTGCCGCTGATTGGTCCCTGTGATGCATCGGTGTCTGCACCGGCCAACCGTCTCGCCAGCGCAGTCCGTGTTGCGAACACCGTCGTACATCGCGAGTCATGGAGCCGATCGGACTATGCCGGGATGGGGACCACCGTCGTTGCCGCATTGCTGCACGAGGATGTGCTCGCCATTGCCCATGTCGGAGACAGCCGGCTCTACCTCATTCGAGACGGAGTCATTCACGCGCTCACCACAGACCATTCCTGGGTGGCCGAACAGGTCCTCAAGGGACTCCTCACGGAAGAAGAAGCGTTCCACTCTCCCCGTAGAAATATCGTCACCAAAGCCCTCGGAGTCGAAAGCACCGTCGACGTCGAACTCACGGAGACTCCAGTCAAGCACGGAGACATGCTACTGCTCTGCTCAGATGGACTGACCCGGGCTGTCCGCCCGAACGATATCCTTCACCTCCTCAGTGGATCGGAGGACCTCCACACCATGGCCGATCGACTCATCGTCATGGCCAATGAAGCCGGGGGGGACGACAACACGACCGTAGTCCTCGTGACCCTACGGAATGAGTCCCAAGCAAGCCTGTGGGAGCGCCTCAAAAAACGATTCGCCGCGTAACCCTTCACAAGGACTTGGCATAGGAGAGAGCAATATGCAAAAAACTTTGCCACAATCGGCCACCCTACTGGTCAAACTCCAGGGGCACGACCCAAAGTCTATTGAACTGACGCATGAGACAATAACGATTGGCCGGAAAGCTGATAACAGCCTCGTAATTGAGGATCCCGCCGTCTCAGGACATCATGCGCGAATCGTCAAGATTCAAGCCGTCTTCTTTCTCGAAGACTTGATGAGCACCAACGGCACGGCCATCAATGGCCGTCCAATTACACGCCATCAACTTCATGACACAGACGTCATCACAATCGGTCGGCACCGGTTGGTTTTCCAAGAAGTCCCGGCAGCCGGCACGGCGCCTCAAACCCCATTTGTCGATCTCAATCGAACCATGGTGCTCAAAAGAACTGACCCTACCCCCAACGAGCCGACACTCATTGCGACAGTTCTTGTGATCGCTGGAAAAACAGACCGATCAGAATATTCACTCATGAAACAGGTCACGGTCATTGGATCGCAAGACGGGTCGGCTATCAGGCTCACCGGCTGGTTTGCCCCAAAAACTGTCGCGACAATCGCCCGACGAGGCCGCAACTATTCCATCAGTCATTCTCAGAGCACAAAGCCCCTGCTCATTAACGGCATACAGGTAGTGGGAGAACAGGACCTAAAAGATGGGGATCACATCGAGGTAGCGGGGGTAACGCTGAGATTCTCTGTCTCTTCAGAAACCAACGGCACAACGCGCTAACGACGACAGTGCTATTTGAAGAACAATGTCCCTTTCGGAAGGGTCTGGTAGCATCGGTCAGACACTTCCTGGCCATGTGACTGTAGACACTGGAGGATCTGCCCACCTCCAGGTTTCACCGCTCGACAAAATCGTTTGACATCTTCGTCGCAGGCCTCCATCACCCGACTTCGATCTTCCTTCCACTTCACAAACTGCTCCTTTAACTGGTTTTGACACAAAGGCGGTAATTGTTTTGCCCGCTGTTGCAAACAGCGGGTGCGCATAGACCCTTCCGGAGAGTCGGGACATAATTGTTCGATGTCCGCTTCGCATTGTAGTCTCGCAGCCTGCAACCCACGAGAATCAAGCCGTGACACAACTGGAATGTCAACATTGGCGTCGTGCGACCGATCGTCGCCTGGACTCGCAATCGCTGCGTCTGAAGGAAGCGGAGGAGATGTGGGAATGGTGAGATCCAGCGTGGGCGCCACAGGCAGTGAAGGCAAAGGACGGGGTACCGAACGAGCCTCAGCAGGTGGCGTAGTTGGGAACAACTCTTCCTGTGATGGAAAATTCCCTGCGACAATCACCCACACGAGCCCAAGACCAACAATGGTGATTGCACCGGCAATCGTGCTGCTCGATGACGTCTGCTCAGCCATGATGACTCCCTATCTAGCCCGCATGATTCATGAAGCTTCTGCTGCAAGCGCGGATACGCGGCTGCGACGGGCAGTCTCGCCGTTCAGCCCCTCGACGTACTGCACGAGTACACCTCAGGGCTTCACGTCTCCGAGTGCCCGTCTCGCTTCGCGTCTGCACGCTTTCGCAACGAACCTTCATGAATAATGCGGGCTAGTCAGACCGAGCATAGGATAAGACGTCGAAAAAATCACGAATTGTCGGGTTTCTTCCAGGAGCCTGTACAGGTTGCGGTTCGTCATCACCGTGAACACTCGCACGCTATGGCACGCAAAGAGAATCACCAGGTGATGGGAGGGAAGAGCGAGCAGGGCAATGGCTAGTTGTCTGGAGCTTCGACGATGTGATTCTCAAACCTGGTACAGCCCTCGGCGAGCAGCCGATTAGTCAACATTTCTCCAGGCCACTCGATGGGTAAATCAGCTGTGAAGATCCACACATCCGGAGAAGTCCAGACGGGGCCGTGGTCTTCGGGAAGTTCGGGATCGAATAGGTCTGTCCAGACCGGCATATAGACACCGTTCCCGCACTGCGTGTGGAGATGCACGATTGTGCGGCCACGGACGAGCGGGTCCAGGTCTCGCCAAACTGCCGCGGTTTCATCGGCCAATCGATGGAGTCGCACGGCATTTTGCGCGTCGAACATGGCATAGGCGGCGTACACCGGCGCTTCAATCATATCTGGAGCCAGTGCCAACTCGGGGCATTGCGCTACAAGGCCTTCCAAAAGCGCCCGGCGGTGCCGGTCTTCCAGTGAATCCGGCAACCCTGAATCCGGCACACCGATCAACTCAAAAAAGAGAAAGGCCGTGCTTTCAACAGGGGGATGAAGCCGAGCGGCAATTGACGTGGCCCGCTCGGAATCCACCACCGTGCTTAAATGGTCATTCAAACCCTGGAGACTGAGCGGTTCCAGCGTAGAGTCGGTCAACAGGCGAGCCTCCACACGCACCACCGTCCCAGCAGAGAGCCGAAGATGTCGATGTAATAACTCAGCTGTCGAAACCGGATCGATTTTCAACTTGAGTGGGTGGGCCAGATTGGCTTGGAGAGGAAGTTCCAAGGCCGCCATAATGGCATAGGATAACTTTTCATCGGCTGGTCCATCAATGAGCAGGGAGCAAGAGGCCTCCGCGAGAAGATCGAAGAGCCATTCCGCCATATCCTCGTCTAACGCCGCCAATACGGTTAAGAGGTCGTATTCTCGCCCTTGCTCCAAGAAGGCTTGCAGCGTATCGATTGCTGCTTCGGTATCGCCATGGTCATGGCGCCGAGCATTGATCATATGGACAAGATCTCGTGTGAGAGGATCAGGGCGAGACCAACTCAACATATCGACACACTCCTATCACACCATCCAACATCGTGACCCATGTTGCCAAACTTTTCCCGTGGTAGCAAGCGCTCAAACATTTTATTCCCACAAAGCTTTGGCCGCTGATTGGACAGCATACGGTTCACGATCCAATCACCTTCACCAAAACTCGTTTTCGCCTGTTTCCATCGAACTCGCCGTAGAAAATTTGTTCCCATGGGCCGAAGTCTAAGCGCCCTTCGGTTATTGCGACCACAACTTCTCGCCCCATCAATTGACGCTTGATGTGGGCATCGCCGTTGTCTTCTCCCGACTCGTTGTGCTGATAGACCGCTTCTTGAGGGACGAGCGCTTCCAAGAACCGGTCATAATCCTTGAGTAAGCCTGGCTCATCGTCGTTAATATAGACACTCGCCGTAATATGCATGGCGTTGACCAGCACGAGCCCCTCTTGGATCCCACTCTTCTTGATTGCCGCCTCAACCTGCCGGGTAATGTTAAGGTACGCGCGCCGCGTTTTTGTCTCGAACCAGAGTTCTTCGCGATAGGATTTCATGGCCGTAGATCAGTGGGAGTCCATTCTGCCGAACTGTCCGCTCCAGATGCAAGCGCGCGACGTGTCCCCCCACGCCCGCAATAGAAAACCGCTTCTGCATACCGCATGAAATTCGGGAAGAAGAATCAATCGGATGGCTTCCGGTATATAGTGGCATGATGTCGGGAAAGAAAACGACCGCGCGTCCAGACCCACCACAATATCCACGGCTTCGACTGTCAGCCCAAGCCAACACCGTCCTTCGAGCGCGCTACCTTGCCAGAAACAGGGCCGGGACGATCGTCGAGACGCCGAGACAACTATTCTGGCGCGTCGCGACAGATATCGCGCAGGCTGAGCGACGGTATCACCCTACCGGCCGGTTGCCCCATGCGGCCCAACGCTGGTATGAGTGCATGGCCAGACTCGACTTCCTCCCCAATTCGCCAACATTGATGAACGCCGGGCGACGCCTCCAGCAACTCTCCGCCTGTTTTGTCCTCCCTGTCGAAGACTCCCTGGCCTCCATTTACGATAGCTTGAAGTATCAGGCCCTCATTCATCAATCGGGCGGCGGCACGGGATTTTCGTTTAGCCATGTACGCCCGCACGACGACCAGGTCGCGTCGTCCAATGGTGTGGCCTCCGGGCCAATTTCATTCATGCGCCTCTTCAACCTCTCGACAGACGTCATCAAACAAGGCGGAACCAGGCGCGGCGCAAATATGGGCATCCTCCGTATCGACCATCCAGACATTCTCGACTTCATCGCACTCAAACAAACTCCGACCGAGATGACGAACTTCAATCTCTCTGTCGGCGTCACCGACTCGTTCATGCAGGCCCTCGAACGCCGCCGCACCTATACCGTGATCAATCCCCATACCAATAAACCAACGCGGCGGATCCCAGCACAGCTCGTATTCAATCGGCTCGTCGACGCCGCGTGGGCCAGCGGGGAACCTGGCCTGGTCTTTCTCGATACCATCAATCGCGCGAATCCCACTCCTCGCCTTGGCGCAATCGAATCGACGAATCCCTGCGGTGAACAACCGCTTCTAGCCTATGAATCCTGCACTCTTGGTTCCATCAATGTAGCGAATTTCATCGCGCAATCGGATGCGGGCCCCGCCATTGACTTCACCCGATTGGCCGACGCCATTTCACTCGCCGTGCGCTTTCTCGACAACGTGATCGATCGCAACTGCTTCCCGCTTCCTCAAATCGAGCAGATCACGAAACAGACGAGAAAGATAGGTCTGGGGATCATGGGATTTGCCGACCTGCTCATTGCCCTCAATATCCCCTACAACTCCGAAGCCGCCCTCCTCACGGCGACGGCACTCATGAAGTTTTTTCAATCACACGCCCACCTGTCGTCAGTGAAGTTGGCTGACGAACGGGGAACCTTTCCTGCCTATCGAGGCAGCCGACTCCAGCCGCTTCACCGACGACAACGCAACGCGACCGTCACCACGATTGCGCCGACCGGCAGCATCAGTCTGATCGCTGGCTGCTCCCCCGGCATCGAACCGTTATACGGCGTGCAGGAGGTCCGCCGTGTCATGGACGGCGTCGTGCTGACCTCGCTTCATCCCGCTTTTCTCCGGTGCGCGCGTGAACTCGGCCTCAACCTCGAATCACTTCTGCCTGACCTGGCGGCTTCCCCCTCTATTCAACATGTGACTCAGATCCCCGAAGAGGTCCGTCGACTATTTGTCACCGCGCACGATGTGTCTCCCGCACACCATGTGCGTATGCAATCAGTGTTTCAGCGATATAGCGACAGTGGAGTCTCGAAAACCATCAATCTGCCTGCCACGGCAACCAAGGCCGATGTGGCCGAAGCCTTTCTTCTCGCGTATCGACTTGAATGCAAGGGCCTCACCGTCTTCAGATCGGGCAGCAGAGAGCAGCAAGTCTTTTCCTGCAGTCCGACGCAGCCCTGCTAAAACATGTCGCAATCGCAGGATTCATCGGGAAAATTGACAGCGCTCGGCGATGGTGATAGCTATTTCTACAGACGAATCCCCGTGCATTGAAGGTTCAGCAGGGAGGTGCTCGATGGGTGCGCTTGTCGGAAACATGACTTCGACGTGGAGTTCTTTTAACTGGACACTTCTCTTTGCCCGCCAACCGGAACCGGATCTGGAATTCACGGAAGAAGAACTCGATCAAACGAGCACCATGAATGCGAGAGGCCCCGTGAACCCTCAGAAGAAATCCGGGGGAGGAAGCCCGATCCTCTGGGTACTTGTCCTGGCGCTTGTCGGTGGCATCGCCTATCTCTCTATGGAACAAGGCATGGTGGCTGAATGGCTGAGCCCATACCTGGGGGAGAGCACTCCACCACCAGTGGCCTTGAAACCGAAGCCGGTACCCCCGGCATCAGTGGCTCCACCGGCACCGGTGCTCGCACCACCACAAGCCGCTGTCACTCCGAGCAACGACACCCCAGCCGCCGCTCCCCCCACTGCAGTCACCCCTGTGGCTCCCGCAGTTGTCCCACCAGCCCAAACAGCAGCGACCCCCGTTGCCCCGGTTGCAACGTCTTCAGATCCGATGTTTAGCGAAGGACAAAAAGTAACCATCACCGGAGACAGCACGGCTCCAGACGGAAACATTACGTTGTTTGCAGATTCATCGAGTAACAAGCCTGGGCCAATCGTTCGTCCAGGAGTCTTACTGACGGTCATGGACGGTGATTTACAACCAGGTGGCTGGGTGTATTCGGTGCGCACCGACGAAGGCGCCATCGGCTGGATATCGGAGAAACGCCTTCGCTTATAGTTCTAACCCTCGACGTTCTCTCACATCGGCCACCGACAGCCCAGACATATTCTCGTCTTTTCAGGCGAGATCCCTGTGCTATAATCCCCCCCAGTTTGTATCCCGTAACTACACCCGCACGATCGAAACGGTCCCATGGCGACACTCGCAGCGATGATCTTTGACTTTGACGGCGTGATTGCGGACACCGAGCCTCTTCATTTTTCCAGCTTCCGCCACACGCTCGCTGAAATCGGTATCGAGCTGACTGAATCCGACTACTATGCCCATTACTTGGGATACGATGATCGGGGCTGCTTTATCGCGGCACTCACCGCACACCAGCATCCCATAGACCCAGCGACGCTCACGCAACTGATGCAGCGGAAAGCCCATGCCTATCTCGATTCGGTACGTGACCACCAAGTCATTTTCCCAGGGGTCTGTGAGTTCGTGCGTGAATCCGCCACTGCCTATCCCTTGGCCATTGCCTCCGGCGCCCTCCGCCATGAAATCGAGGTGATCCTCGAGCACGCCGGGCTCCGAAAAGAATTTCTTCACATTACCAGTGCAGAAGACGTGACCAGAGGAAAGCCCGATCCACAACCTTTTCTCCAAGCTCTTAACGGGTTGAATCGACAACGCCCTGAGCACGTTATCACCGCCGGATCCTGCCTGGTCATCGAGGATTCGATCCCGGGTATCCGCGGCGCAAAAACTGCCGGAATGAAAGTCCTTGCCGTAGCCAATACACACGGGGTCCAAGATCTGCATGAGGCCCATGCGGTTGTCCCAAACCTTTCACGCATGTGCCTGAATGACCTTCGCGAACAGTTGTGGCCGGCCACGTAAGAACCCAATGCTATGAGAATCTGTTCTCTGCTTCCCAGTGCAACCGAAGTGATTGCCTCGCTCGGCCTAGGCGATGAATTAGTCGGGATCAGTCATGAGTGCGACTACCCGCCATCGATCAGACACCTGCCCGTCATGGTTGAACCGATGATTCCTCCTCATGGACTGGCCAGCGCCGCCATCGACACACAAGTTCGTCAGCTTGTGGCCTCAGGACAGCGACTCTATCGGCTGAACGAGCAACTGTTGCGACAGGCTCAGCCTGAACTCATCCTGTCTCAAGACCTCTGTCATGTCTGTGCCATTACGCCGGACCAACTCCAGGACGCCATTGGCTCGATGCCTCGGCAGCCAACCGTCCTCACATTGAACCCCAGCTCGGTCCTTGATGTGATCAATGATGTCGTACGGATTGGTGACGCCGCCGGTCGGTCGGCTGAAGGCCACCGTCTCGCCGCGCACTTACACGATCGGCTCGATGCGGTGCACCGCCGGATCGAAGCCATCTCGCACCGCCCTCGCGTCGTCTGCATAGAATGGCTCTCTCCACTGTACGTCGCAGGTCATTGGGTTCCTGAGATGGTTCAACGAGCCGGGGGCCTGGATGCCCTCGCGCAGCCCGGGAGCCCTTCACAAGTCGTGACCTGGGATGAGATCTTGGCGGCAGCTCCAGACGTTCTTCTGGTCATGCCCTGCGGTTTTTCCGTTGAAAAAACCCATACAGAGCTGCTTCAATTGATGCAGCATCCGGATCAATGGAGACTTTCTCCTGCATTGGCAGAACACACATACCTGGTCGACGCCTCTTCCTATTTCAGCCGGCCAGGCCCTCGATTGATTGACGGGATCGAAATTTTGGCTGCCATCCTCCACCCATCTGACCACGACCACATCCATGAATCCATCGCCTGCCGGCTGGGACCACGACCGATTCACCAACGCCCATGACTTCACTCTCCGTCGCTGACGCGCAAGCCTACTGCACCGCTCTCACCAAAAAGAGCGGGAGCAACTTTTATTACTCCTTTCTCTTCCTGCCAAAAACACGACGTGCCGCGATGTACACGGTCTATGCGTTCTGTAAGGAAGTGGACAATGCCGTCGATGAGCCGCCGGCAGGAAGCAATCCCCAGGACGAGCTACGACGGTGGCGAACCGAACTCGAAGCGGCCTACCACGGCAGGCCGACCTTCCCCGTCACGATTAGTCTGGCTGAGCATGTGAAAGAACTCTCGATTCCACAGACCTACTTCGATGAACTGATCAAAGGGGTTGAAATGGATCTGACGGCGTCGCGGTACGCCTCGTTTGAAGACCTCTCGCTCTACTGCTATCGTGTGGCGTCGGTCGTGGGACTGATCTGCCTCCATATTTTCGGCCCCACATCGGCCAGAGCACAAGATTATGCCGTCGCGCTCGGTATGGCGTTTCAACTCACGAACATTCTACGAGATATCGGGACCGACGCCGCCCAAGCTCGTATCTATCTCCCTCAAGAAGATCTCCACAAATTTGGCTGTACCGAACAAGCAATCCTCCAGCGGCATGAAGACGACGCCATCCGCAAACTGGTCCGTTTCGAAGCCGCGAGAGCCAATGACTACTACGCGAAAGCGCAGGCGTCGTTCGAAGCCTTGTCGGCAGTCGACCGAAAGGCGTTGACGGTCGCTGAAATCATGCGCGCCGTATATTTTAGAATTCTGAAAAAGATTGAGGAGCCGAGTCATCAGATATTCGGCCCTCGCGCCCGGCTCGCGGCGAGCCATCGATTGGCGGTGGCCGCCGGAGTGTGGTTCCGCGCTCGATCCTCGTGACCCCTACGAACCCACAGTCAGTCGTCATTCTTGGAGGAGGACCGGCCGGTCTCACAGCCGCCTACCGTCTCATCCACCATGGTTATCGAGTCACGATCGTCGATCGGGGTATTATTTTTGGAAATGCCCTCTCAGACGAAGATCTTCAGAATGGCCCTGAGCCCTTCATCGTCCTCGGGTGCCATCGCGCAACACAGGCATTGCTGCACTCGCTGCACTCCAGTCCGCCACAACCAGAAGCGATGACAATCCCTCTAGAGTTTCGCCTTCCAGACGGTTCCCTCGTGCATTACCCACGTACCGCCTTCCCCTCCCCGCTTCACACATGGGTGAACCTCCTGAGATTTACCGGTATCCCTTGGAAGGAACGATGGCGGCTCGCATCATGGGTGGAACAGCTCTGGGAAGGCGAAACAGAGCTGCCTGCCGATCTGGAACACCGGACTGCCGACGACTGGCTCACGTCAATCGGACAAAGCGGACAGACCTGTCGCGTCGTATGGAATCCTCTCGCTCAATGGTTAACCGGCAATGACCTCGCCACGATGTCCGCCGATGCCTTCATACGCTCGATGAAGCCCCTGTTCCTAAGCACTCATCCCGATAGCCGCATCTCAGTGCTGCAGGACTCGCTTCTGACCCGCTTCATCCAGCCGATCATCGAGGCATTGATACAGGGGAACGCGACCATCTTGCACAATACTGAAGCGACGCAGTTCCGTTACGAACGAGACCGCATCTTGGGCGTCCTGCTGCAGGACGGCTCCTTGTTGCAAGCTGATTGGTATGTGGCAGCCCTACCCCCGCAACAACTCACACCCCTGCTTCCAGAACGATGGCTGACCCGCTATGCCTACTTTCAACAGCTCACAGAGTTACAATCGATCGATCTCACCACGCTCCACCTGCATGCCGTGCAAACCTGTACAACCCCTCGCCTCGTGCTGCTGAGCGACACATCCTTTCACTCGGTGCTTGTCACATCCCTCACGCCTGACCGCACAGACTTCTCACTCATGACGACCGACAGTCGGTGCGCGCAAGCCCAACCTGACTCAAGTCTTGAGAGCGCTATCTCTGAGCTGCTCAGATCGTGTGGGCTCCTCATGGCTGAAAGTAGGATCGCATCAACCCAGCATCGAACAGTACCTAACGCCATCCTCTCACTCAAACCCGGAACTAAAATGCATCGACCCATCCAACGCAGTCCGATCGCCAACTTACTGCTGGCTGGTAGTTGGACCGATACAGGTTGGCCGCCCAATCTTGAAAGCGCCATCGTCAGTGGCAACCGTTGCGTCGATGCAATCACGCTCCGATAGGTCGGCTTGACGATGACCCGATCCAATGGTAAGTCATATAACTATGACATCTTCGTCAGTAAGAAATGCTTTGCTGAGATTACTAGCAGCCCGCCAAAAAGTTATGTTGGCGCGGGGTAATTTCGATGGTCTACACGTGCGGTGCAAGAGAAGAACGCTCCAGCAGGTTGCTCAAAAAGGCCAGATTTCTCACCCGCCCAACCCTGGCGCGCCGAGACGCGCCTTGTCCCAAGCAAGGCCGCAGGCGTACCCTCTGGGGTACGTTGAGGACCTGCTCAAGGCGAGAACAAAACTGGAAGGCTTTTTCAGCATCCTGCTCGTGCTCGCACTCGCCGGATGCGCTTCCAGCCCCTATGCGCGCGGAGGCAATCCGCAAGGACTTAGTCAGCGAAATGTAGAACGGGATTATATGGAATGCGAATACAAATCTCGCTTCGCGAACCCGCAGCAATTCTACAGCCAGAGCTCTCCCTTCCCTTTCAGTGCAGGCTCTCAAAGTCCCGCCGACCACGCGCGCACCCTCCATGGACTCTCAACGATCAACGCCATGCGCGACACGTGTCTGGCAGCCAAGGGATATAGGGTGGAATAAGCAGGATGGAGAAGGAGCAGCCAGGTGCCCTCCTTGCTCGCAGAACGCGCACGGTGAAACTGTGCTCGTTCGATGCGCGCAGTTGAGGGCAGCCTTGGCCACTCCTCTAGAGGGAGGTATAGGGACAGAGAAGGCCCTCACTCGGGATAAAATGCATCCTGACTCGCTGTGGGCTGGGTGGGTGGAATATTGCGCGCAGTTGGGATCATCCCAGCCGGCCCTTAATGAATAGTTCGCTGCGGCCTTGCTTGGGACAAGGCGCGGCCCAGGGTAAAGAGTCTGTCTTGGCAGACTCAGGGCGGGAAGGTGAAATAACCGCCAGGGTTGTGCGGGTAAGAAGTCTGGCCTTTTTGAGCATCCTGAGAAACAATTCATCTACCCGCCATTTGCAGATAACACGGATCTTCAAACCGTTCACCACCTAGATTCTTTGCGATCATGGCCCATTCCGCACGCCTATCCGGCAGGCTGACCTACGCTTCAGCCGTCTCATGTCTACCGCGGCGCTTCCGTCAGGCGTAATTGATCGACGTGCAGCTTGACCTGTAACCCGTTGTGTCCATGCAAAATCCCTACGCAAGCGGCATCGGGCTCGATGCTCGTAGTGTCGCCGTTGATCCGGGCAATCACGTTTTTATTGATTCGTACTACGGCCGTTGTTTGCCTGGTGCCTAACCTGATCAGATCAAGTTCCCACCTGACAGGGATATTTCTAACAATTTCCCCCTCGTCCACATCAATTTTTTCTCTGAATATCCGTCCGCGCTTCGAATCAGAACACCCGTCACGAATTCATCGTTCCCGATCTTCCGCAGGCAGGCGGCAGCCACCACAGTATCGCCTATCAAGAAAGCCAACGGATGGACCACCAGTCCTTCTTCGACTTCCAGTTCCACAAAGTTGATATCCGCCTTCACGCGCCAGGACATGGGTCGGACAGGCGAGCGGTTGACGGGCAAGGGGAAGCGCAGCCCTGCGCGGACTAATGTCCCATGCACACTTTGAAGATCCTGACAGAGTAGGCCCCGTGCACCTGTCACAGCGGCGGTTGGATCAGGCCGGCAGACATTGCCGGGAAGGACGCGTAGTTCCCAACCTGGCGGTGGGAAAGTTTCCCCAGCTTCAAAACCTGTTCGACTGTTGACGGGATTCGTGCCTGCTTCGAGTGTGGGCAGATTGAACTCGGCGTTTTTCGGCTTCTCGTTCTTCACATCCAGGACTCGAAGTGTCACGGAATCGTATTCGGGAGTAATATCCTCGACCAGCACGCCATAGCGCAGATCGTTCAATCTCTCTCCCTTCAGATTGGACTTCTGGTAGCCCTCGACGGCAATTCCGTTCTTGAAGGCATGCTCATCTCCTTTGTCGCTATTGATGGCCTCCCGGTCATCGAAGTCGACGTGCAGTTCACGTGTTGCGACACCGCCGCCCATCAACGCCACATGAACAGCCTGCACATCGCCTTCCCGGCGATTCCGGACGGCAAAGCTCAGCCTTACGACCCGTTTCTCGCCATCGTCGTCGCGGGAAAAATTGCAGCGATCCAAACGGAGCTGTCTAAAGTTCGCCGTATTGAGGTAGGGCAGATAATGCAGGGGGTGGACACTGCGACGTTGTTGGGGTCCGCCTTTCCTGAACTCGAAATGCAGATGGGGATAGGTCGCGTCTTCTTGACCCACCGAACCGATCACATCGCCCTGGTTTACGTGGACGCCGGGAGTCACACCCTCCGCGATGCTGTCGAGATGGAGATAGACAAGGAACAAGTCCTCCTCACCATCCGTTGGATCGACGACTTTCAGCAGGACATGCGTTGAGCCGAAACCATTGTCCGCCGGCCCGGCGCGATGAATCGTGCCGGCCGCCATGGCATGGACCGGTGTGCCAATGGGAGCGGGCAGGTCGATGCCGTCATGGAAGTCCCAGCGATCAGCGTCGATACGTGGACCGAAGGACGTGTTCATTTCGTCTGGCGTCGTGGTTTTATTGAGGGGCCAGAGGAATGGAGCCGCGCGTCGAGTGTTCGAAGATACTGTTCGACGAGAGTTTCTTGTTTTGTTACTCATCATTGACTTCCCTGTGTATGAGGGCCCCATTCTAGGCTGGCGCAATCTCCGTTACCGTTCCATTGATTTGAAGCCGATCCGCCTGCACGGCAATCTCGAACTTCCCGGCACCGGGATCAGGACCTGTGAGACCCATCTCGACAAACTCAATGTCGGGATTCGGATCATCGATCCTGATCGAGGCTGCGCCTCCGCATTCACCAGCTTGTTTAACACGCAACACTGGTTGGTTACAGTCCGGGTTAGTAGCACTCTCTAATACGACCAGCATGCATCAGTTCAGGCGCTTTGTGAGATCTACAATCGTGTCGATGAACGTGCCCCAATATTTCGTGTCCATGGGTCGAAATCCGACACGCCTGAGTTCAAGGGCGACGAGTGGAAAGGTTTCGGAAACAGACCACTCCTTGCCACCGCCAGGCAATCCGCTGATGGGATGCCCCGTTTCAGGATGACACCGCAAACCCAGCGTCCAATCCAATAAATCGTCCCACGTAAAGGGCGAAGAGACAGGCGGGGGGAACAACTTCTGTGAACCGTGCGCCAGCGTTGGAGAGTTCTCAACAAGACCAAACATTCGGTGGCGAATGGAGCAGTCCGCGAAGAGTTCCTTGTATATCAACTGCTCCGTGGGCGTTAATATTGTGGAAAAGATTTGGGGAAAGGGGGTCTTGACGTTGATCGGAAGATGACCTTTGCCGAAGGTTTCACAGTCTGCGTTCTTCGGCTTTAGTATTTTGTCACAGTCTACAGGCTTCCATAGTTTGCTGACCCAGAAATAACTCGCTTGCAACATCAAGAACCCGCTGAGTTGGTCGGAAAAAGTTGAGGAATTGACCAGGACGCCGTTACTTAACTTGTGGTTCCACGTCAGCATCGCTTTTCGCAACAATTCGACGCCTTCCTTGGCTTTGAAGAGATGATCTGATCTCACCCCCATACGGAGGTCTCTTCCTCCGCCTGTTAATGCCTTGCCGGGTGCCCTGCCGATCGATTTTTTGATTTCGTGGATGAGTTGACCGACCTTCGCCAATGGAATGGTAATGTGCGCTTGTGGCGAAGCCCACACTCCACACTCGTCCTTGCTGGAGGGGAACTTTCTATTTATATGCAACTTGTGAACAAGGAGGCTGCTAGTCGAGGTCCTTGCGTTGGGCAGAGGAAACAACCGTGGACGCCCGACCACGCCCGATATCTTAATGTTTCTTCTCTCTGTTGCGGATTTGCAACCCTTCTCGAGCAGATCTGCAAATACAACGATGTTCTTCTTCACTTGCTCAATGTTCTTTAGGCCCTGTGAATCAAGATCGAACCGCTCAGTTCCAATCTCGAGTCGATCCCAATCTAGTTTGACATTGAAAAAGTCGTGTCTCTTGTCATGCTTAGTAAGCCTGTCAGAGGGCACAGTCTGACCAATCAGCTGGTTGATAACACCCCGAAATCCGTAATGCACATCAAACTCAAACATTACTCGCGGCAAGCGCGTTGTCGGAGGTTGCGCTAGACCGAGCGAGCCAACAGAGTCCGATAAATGGGATCGGAGCGAATATTCGCTTGAAAACTGTCCCAAGCTTTCATTTGCCCACACGTACGAGCCCTTACACTGAGAGCGGGTACCTGGCAGTTTGCGATCGTAGATATACATAAGGTTCACCCTTGTCAGCTAAGCGGATGAAAATCACTCCGGCCCGCCTTGTGGCGTTGAGTTTCCGATTCTTGACTACTCACACCACCTCGGCTCGACATTTGTCCTCGACCCATTGCGGGATCGGGTGCTGCAACATCAAAAGGCCGTACTTGACGTAGCAGTGGATGTTGCGGAGTGGGGGCGCTAGCATCCGGTAGGACACCCCATACCGGATCACCAACCCAGCGATCAGGATCGCGACGCCCTGTGAAACCGCGTCGCCGGTCGCGAAGCTCCTCCAAAAGAGCGCGCCCAACGCTACTCGTTCCCGCTTTGGAAGGGTCTTGACCATGTAATCCGCGGGGCGATCGACTCCGCCTCCCGGCCACGGCCATCCGAAGCAGGAGATCCGAATCGAACTCGAGAACATTGTCACCCGAGCGCCTCCTAGTCGCGCAGCCACGATTCGGCCGAGATCCCAACGCGCGCCCCGCCACGGCAGCTCGTCCGGCGAGCTTCCGAACGCGGCCCTGAATCGTTCCTTGGTGAGCAAGCTTCTCGGGCTCACGAGGGACTGCCGGGGCGGCATGCCCGGATCGGTCAGGTCAGGGAAGACGTTGTCGTGAGCCGATTGAATCGCCCCGCGAACAACCGCGTCGGTGATGGCGGTTCCTGGTCCGACGATGTTCTGAATGGCAGCGAGCTGGGTCGTGGTGCACTGAACACGGCTTCGAACCAGCAGGATTTGTGGCGGCGATACGATTGGCGGTGGCGGGACCAGCGGGTTGGGCATCGGAACTGGGGGTGGTCCCGGGATTACAGGTTGGGGCATTAGACCCGTTGGCTGGGCCAGACCCTGCAAGTGGATATACATCAGTTCTCTCCCTCGTCCCTAGCGACGAACGAATGGCAGCCAATATAGAAGTGTTAGTGCGACAGCCCGTACCCACCGCACCGACAAGCGCACCTTGTTTCTTTAGACCTATACCGTACTGATGCGTGTACCAGGTTCTCAACTTTCCAACCGTGCTGGGTGCTCGGTTGTAAGACTTGATCCCTTTTCCACTTCCCGCCTGGTAGGATTGATCGAAGCCCAGGAAGTTGGCTTATAAATCTCCTAGCACCCTGGCCTGGGAGTTTGGTTGTTCCGCACAATTAGTTTGTCCAGTTCCAGAAAAAGCTGCGTATACTTTGAGTATTCATTGCGTTGTGTTCTCGTCAATCCAACAACGACGTATCGAATGCTGCCACGAACAATCAAGGCACAATCATGCAGGTAATCAGACCATATTCCACATTTCGACGCGACCAATCCGAGGTTCTCAGGGAAAAGCCACGTCAAGCAGCCGCCTCGTAGCCAATGCTTCATTTCAGTCGATGATGCGTCATCTACCAGTCTGCCCTGAGCAAGCAGCGTAAAGTAGGTGGCTGCCGAGAGCGCGGTGATATTGGCACTATGTACACCTCTGATAGGATTATTCCCCCATTGCCCCTTGCCATAAGACGAGGTAAGCCACAAACCGCGTCGACTGGGGTGGAACAGACCTGATTGCCAGGTAGCCGAAGCAATAAAGGGAAAGCCGACCTTGATTATTAGCTCTCCCGCTTGCTCGTTATGCATGATCCCTTGAAAGGCATCGCGGGCCTCAGGGCTAAAATTCAAAGTGTTCGGATTTCCGTTCCACTTGCGAATATTGAAAAGCCATTCCAGATTGGGGGCGCCCCTGAGCTTCCACGTTTGAAGCGCGGCATTCTCTAAGATTCTTCCATCTGAAATACTTTGGCTTGTGGCCATATTGCGCAAATCCATACGAAGCTGATGGGCGGCATAGAGTGATAGTATTTTTGGAGAGCTCGCGCCATACATTGAGACCGTGGAGCCCCATCCCGCAAAGTCAGGTTGAGCTATTTTAGTGCCCGAGAGGTCCACGAGGGCTACACGTAGTCTGTCGCCGGCTGACGGAGCAGTGCTTGATTTATTACTCAGGTAGTTTTGGAACTGCGTAGTGATCAGCTTGTGCAGACAAGTCTGTAGACCGGTGCTGCTGGTATCCGTAATCAAATTGTCATTTGCGTCCTTGAATCCTGGATTCATATCGCTCACAGCCAGCTTGGCGATGGACCCGGTGACGAATTGCCCAGGCTTTGACGCGTCCGCCTGTTTTGGGAAGTGCAAATGGTCGAGCAAGACCAGTCCCTTGGGCGGTACTAGCGCATTTCCCAACTGGGAATACCGAGAAAACTGCTGGGGGATGTAATATCCGCTGAGCCGCTGCGGGAGAGTGTGGAATTGACTCCACCGCGCGTCAGTTCCCGCTTGTTGCTGATTAAAGAGGTACATTGCTCCTCCTCATGCGTAAGATGATCCCGCTGTTCATCACTTTGGCTTTTGAGCGACAATACTCATTCCGAAGCCACATCATGAGGAGGCTCACAAACGATTCGGCGTTCCTCCACAGATGGTGTTGTACCAGCACAGGATAGAGGCCTTGCATTCATACTTATACCGGGCTCTCAGCTTGTCTCCTGTCGCGGTTCTCAACGCTTGAACCTTTTGCCTCTACGCTTAAGGCTCACTTTCGTTAGCTCGCTGACTGAATAGTCGGAAACTCTGTTCTGCCGCTTTTCCCACCCATGTAGTTGCTGGGTCAACGTTCAATCACGTCGAGATACGACAACCATATAGACACCCGTGTAATCCTGTTTTTGGAACCCAATCTCCGCAGTAATCCCAATGGGATCGGAGTCTTTGAGCTTGGGGGATTGTTGCTTCAGCAGCTGACCATGCATGGCCTTGAGCATTCCCAACGTTGGAATGTAAACCATGTCCTCGGACAGGTAACGGTCGATAAATTTCTTATCGATCTCTGCCGTCACAAGCTGCCTGATCGCCTTGCTGAGTTCCTTATGAAAGGCCCCAAAGTCTTTTCTAAATGGAACTTCAAGACCCCAGCGCACAGTGACGGAAGATAGACGAGGTGGCTTATATCTGGGTTTAATAAACACGCCCCTCAAACCAGTTGTAAGATACATGACGTCGTCCTCCGCCTGAGATCGGGGCCTGTCTACGGCTTCGTACGCTCAGTGAAGACCGGCGTTCCTCCCGGCGCACAGGAGTAGGTGTAGAAGCGGGATGGCCCCGCCGGCTTCGGGTACCAGCGGGCAGCGGCGACTAAATCCGGAACCCTGGAGAGGGTCACGTACACGACGATGCCGCCGGGAAACCTCACTCCCCACGCTGTCTTGGTCACCTGGTATGGTCCTCCGGTAGCGCGAACAGGCTGCCCTAGATCGGTACTCATATGATGTTCGGCAATCACTTTGGTGAAACTTTGAGGGTCGCGTTCCCACCCGGAGCAAGCCGCTTGAGCTTGGGGTTGTCCTAGACTTGTCGACGTATACATGATTGATCCTCCATCGCTTGAGCAATCGCTCCTGGGCTGTCCACTCCGGCCTGCCCCTATGAGGCTATTTCCGTCCTCGTCTTCGTTCTTTTCGCTTTCGTTCCTCTTCAGCTTGTTTTGCCTTTCGTGCCTGTTTCTGTCGTTCCTTCTCGACTTCTTTTTTGAAAGCAGAATCCTTTCCTAGTAAGTCGATGGCGTGGCGCGCGAGACCTAAACCCAGTTTGAGGAGATGCACCTCGGACGCCTCGCTATTGAAGATCTCTTGGCCGACTGAGCCTGAAAACTCTTTAGCAAAGTTTGAGCCGATTCTAGGAAACTCAACCCAGACATAGCGGACATCGCCGTCAGGATTTTCCACCCTTTTCGGGTCGAGCAGCGCTGCTTGGACAAACCACCGCGTGAGCTTGAGCTTGGATTTGTCTGCCTTTTTTAGAGCCTCAAGCATCTTTTCCCCGAGCTTACGTTCAGATTCAATCTCTTGCTGCAATTTGGCATCAGCGATGTTGAACAGCTCTTTTCGTGCCAGCTCATCGGAAGTACCAGCAAACATTATCAAATCAATGAGATACAGTTTTCCCACTAGATAGTTAGTGATAGTGGGACTAATTAGGGGGAAGGGGTGAAGGCGGGCATTCAAGAGGAGATCTTTATACTCTTTGGGGCGCGCGCGAACCTTATCTAGAAATTTGTTAAGTTGCGCCTTGAAATCTGGTGCAGGATCACCCAACGTTCCTGAAAATATTCCGTCTCGTACCGGAAGTTGTCCCAACCTTTCTATCAAATACATGATGGCCTTCCTCTGAATGGAGCGCTGTACGGTGACATCGCGCGATTCTTTTCATATTCGATTGGGTACACCACCGTAAATGGTGTTGTACCAGGAACGGCCCAGGAGTCGGCCCCCTACCTGAGACAATGTCACCTCTGTCTCACCCGCCGCCGGCGGTACTTTTCTCACGACGAACCTCAAGGTGCAGCCTTCTTCTAATCTCAGGTGGATAGGAAGAGCGTTATAGCCCCAAGGATTCAATATCAGTTTCGTGGGCAGGTAGGGCGCACGCGGCTGGTTGTTGCAGAGGATGATCCACTCATAGCCTGGTGTATGGGAGATCACTTGGCGTGTGGATGAGTCCTCCGCATACTGAGTGAAATACAGCAATGTGCCGCAATACTGAGGGTTCAGCTCGTAGCGCGCGACCTCGACTTCTGCTCCTACTTCCTTTGGCGCATCTCTGATGTTGGCGACATCAAAGTACCCGGCATCCAAGGGAACGCGACAGATCTGGCAGATATTGGAATAGCCGGTGTCCCGAGGGGCATCACAGACGTGGGTCATGTTCATGGCAACCCCGCTCCATAGCCCAATATCTTGTAGCCGTGCAACACGATGAAGAGTTCAGCACCAACATAAATCGTCCCTTCCGATATTTCCTGGACCTCGATGCGGATGGTTGAGCGGGGCATGAACAGCATCGGCTTAGCGAGGGGACGGAAAGGCCGTTCACCGGTTGCCTCACCTAGCCCGGCGATGTTGTGGATAGGCTGATTCTGCAACTCGCGCCCGCTGCCGCTATCGATAATGCTGTACTTGAAATGAATGCCGCACAGTCGTGCGAACAGGCATTGCGCGAGCGTGTCTTGATCGGTACCGAGGGACAGGCCAATAATGTTCATCAAGAGGGTGCCAGGCTCCGCGGCGGTTCTTATAGTACCCTTTGGCAGCTTGGCCGGGATGAAGCTGTAGCCAATCGCCACAGCCACAAAGGTGCCGTCGACGCTGATGTTGATCACATCCTGTACGCGATTGCCTGGCTCCCCCCGGAGTTTGAACTTGGCCACATAGTCGTAGGGAATTTCTTTGGCCGTGGGGGCAGCAGTCGGCGACGGCATGATGTCCGACGCTGAACGCGTGGGCGCCTGTTCCTGAACTTGACTGAGTCCTAATCGCATAATCAGTACCTCCTACTACCCTCGCCCCGCATCCCAAGTGCCTTATCCTAGGTTAGAACATCGGACAGAGGACCTGAGATGCGGGATCGGGAATCCTTACCACAGTGATTTCCATACCTCTGGCGCCTGAGCAGGTGTCACGTGCCTGCGCGTCTGCGGAGGCTCCTGGGGCACGAAGGCTTCCAGTCCGCTCATGCCATCCTGTCGGACGTAACCCTCCATCCCCTGCATCTCCTGGTCGGCATCGAGACCTCGCAGGTCTTCATCCTCGGCCAAGCCCTGTAGCTCGTCATCCGCATTCAGGCCACGGAGTTCTTCGTCCTCATCGAGGCCACGCAGTTCCGGATCGTCGTCGAGCCCATGCAACTCGTCATCCGCATCTAGCCCCCGGAGTTCCGCGTCGTCATCCAGTCCTTGCAATGCTTCATTCTCCGAAACGCCCTGGTAGAGCGAACCATCTGGAGCTTGATAAAGCGCGCCGAGCCCTTCGTAACCCGCAACACCAGCCTTTTGCAGAATTGGGGTCGCGAACTTGACACCAGCTCTTATCGCGGCCCCATAGGGGCCGGGGATAAACGGTGCCGCTTTTGTAACCACTTTATGAAGGAACTTATGGCCACGCTTGAATTTGCTCCAGAAGCCGCCAATAGGATTGCCCAGCCCATCCACACCCTGCATATATTGATAGAGATTCCCGTCCGGCCCCTGACGCACCTCACCGAGAGAGCCGATGCCCATCATCTGAGTCATCGCATCGTCACCAATGCCCTGAAGTTCTTCGTTCGCCGCCAGTCCTTGAACTTGATAGAGGCTACCGTCGGGCGCCTCATAGAGAGCACCGATACCCTCATATTCCGCGACACCAGCCTTTTGCAGAATTGGGGTCGCTATTTTGAGACCAGCTCTTATCGCTGCTCCATAGGGGCCTGGGATAAACGAGGCCCCCCGTTGAGCCAACCTATGAACGGACTTTAGGCCACGCTTGAGTCTGCTCCAGAAGCCGCCAATGGGATTGCCGAGCCCATCCACACCTTGCACATATTGATAGAGATTCCCATCCGGGCCTTGACGCACCTCACCGAAGTAGCCGATGCCCATTATCTGGGTCGCTTGGTCTTCACTTAAATACTGCATGGTTTGCCTCCTTCTGGTTTCCGCCGATTGCGTTACTGAACATCGCGTGTCAGATAGCCATCCAGCACGACCCAGATGCGGAGCGGGCCTGTCACGTAAGCTAACTTATTTATGTTTCCTGTTGGATTTCCTGAAATCACTCCCGGTACTCCCTGAGGGAACGCCATCTCGACACGAAAGTTCTGCTGTGGCTCAATGAAGACCGGCTCGGCAAACCTGAACGTGGCTTCCGGGCTTGGCTCGCCATGGTTGGAGGCGGTGTGGCCCGGACTTACACCAGCGCCGGATGGAAACCAGAAGGTGGGCATCTCGATCATGACCTTTTCTCCTACAATCAACGAGGTCACCGAGTTGTAGATCAGGTCCGCCAAGATCGCACTTTCATTGAATGTATCTCTCGGGGCACTTTTCCCCGTACTACCTATAAACTCGGAGCAGCGCAGGTTAGACACGACCACGCGCAAAGCCCGCGCCTCGAAGGTGTTGAGGCTGGGGAGCACGCCGGCTGCCTGTAAGTTAGTCTCCAGCTTAGTTTTGTTCTGGACATCCACAAAGAAGCGAATCACCCGTGGATCTGTCATAAACTCTGTGAATTTTTTTGGGGTTGTTCCTACCATTTCTTCCTTCACGAGGAAAGCATCGTAGAGAGGCGAGTGAAGCTTTTCTTTCATACCTTGAACCTTTGCCATGGCAACCTCCTTTATGGATTTTTAACAATCACTGCCTATCGGACAACTTCATACAGCGCACCGTCTGCCCCAAGGAAGTACCGGCCGAGCCCACGACCGTTCTCTTCTCCCAGGTTTTCGCCTGAACTTTTTGCGGGCTCAGCTGAACTGCCCACTTCGAAGCCCTGCACTTGATACAGGGAACCATCTCCGCCCAGAAAGTATTGCCCCATTCCTTGCTGTGTGATTTCCTCACCCAGGCCTTGTACCTGATACACAGTGCCGTCCTCGCCCAGAAACATGGCTTCTGTCCCCGATGAACTGGGGTTCACGATCATCAACTCATCCAGCCCGAGCTGTTGGTCCTTTTTCATGTCATTCCCCTGTTTGTGGACGGCGGATCAGCCGCACGCACATTGACCGACGTGAGTCACCGTCGCTCTAGCCTTCGATCCCTCGTGGAGTGACCTGGTAACTGCCGCCCACGATATAGAGTTGCGTCCCTTCAATGTTGCTGACCAGGCGCGGTGGATGCTCCATCCGGTGAATGTAGGTGCGCGGTTGCCCCGGTTGTCCTTTGTCGGAGCGATACATCAGGCCTACCAATTCGCCGAGTTCGACGACGACGGGCGGGATCACCCGATGATGGCGAACTGTCATTGCATGGGATGGGTCAAAACCGTTGAATCCATGGTAGAGGCCTATCCCTCGCTGTATGCTTTCCATTGGCACGGCTTCGAATGTTTGCCCCAAGAGCGATGTCTTGCCGCTGCCATCACCGGAACATCTTTCGCATCTGCAGCTCATTTCCTTGCCGCTTTCATTCCTGCCGGCTGCCTCTGTACGGGCCGTACCGGCTGCATGGTTGCAGGCCGCACCGACGCAACTGGCTTGAGTACCACGGGGCGAACCGGCTGGACAGCGGCTCGCGTGATAGGCCGTGTGACTGTTGGCCGATGCGCCGCCGTTCCCACTGGCTTCGGTGGCAAGATTCCCCAACGCCGCAATCGTTGTTTTATCCGATTCGCTGTGCGCGGGCGACGCCGAGTGGACAGCCCACGGTTCCAGACACGGAGCAATACCGCCTTGAGCCATGGGCTTCGGCGCAGCAGTTGCCGTTGCCGCAGCAAGTCCCACAGGGACTTGACCCTCGCGTCTTTGGGCTGTACGGCCTCAGTGCGCACAGCCCGGATCAGCCCTCTCAACCAGTCCGGTACCGTCCCGATGCCTCCAATGCCTTGCAGTTCCATGTCTTCAGCCATCATGTTCGAGCTCCTTTCGATCGCGACGATCTTTTTCACCATTGTTCTTGGCGCCCAGCCCATCGGGTGGGGCATGGTGGCGTCCAATGAGATCCAGTCACCTTTGTGAAACACCTCCAGATAAATATGGGTGAAGAGGTCCTGCCTGAGTGGGTCAGGCCCACTGAGCGCCAGCCGCACCGGGTGCCCGATTGCTTCCAACATCGCCCCCAGTAGAATGGTCATGTCGTCGCAATCGCCGGCCCGTAATTCCAGCATGCGCCTCGCGGAATGGAGCACCTCCACCTGAACCGTGTCCTTGGTATAACGGATATGCTGCTGGACCCACTCGAAGAGGGCTTTGATTTCGGCCAGGTAGTCCTTGGGCTTGACTTGCTTCTCCAGCAATATGTCGATGGCCTTCTGGCGAACATAAAAATCCTTCGCTCCGGATCGAATCAGCGCCTGTACGTGCTCAATCGTTTTTTCCGTTCCAAGCCAACCAGACGGAATATGACCGAGAAAGATTTCCGGTGGTGTGAGCGGCGCCGAGCTGTGCCTCTGCGTAGTCGAGGCTTGCTCACGGCCCGATTTGGATTTCACATTGTCAGCAAAATCCACTGTGGGCTTGCACCGGCACGATTCGCCCGGTCTCGCGACATTCCTCGATTGATTCACTTGAGATAACCCCCAACATCAATAGCCACAAGTTGCGCACCCTCACGGCGGCGTAGTGCAGCGAACATGCCACGCGAGAGACGCACCCTTGCGGTAGACAAAGATGTGGGAAACCACTAGCTTGCGGTTATCTATCGTTTGAGGAGGCACCTGGAGGGAGGGAGGAGAAGAAAGACCTTTCCGGAAAGGACCGGCTCCGATCCGGAACATCTTTTCCGAATGACAGGAAATTCAAGGCTCACTGTCGTGATGGGGCTTTTTCAGTTTGTTGTACAGTGTGCGAGGGGTAATGCCTAAGACTCGTGCGGCTTGGGAGTGATTCCCCTGCGCACGTTGCAATGCCGCTTCTACCAGCAACCCTTCACAATACTCTACAACACGCGACAGGTTCCACCCCTTCGAATCCAACCGTGTGAAGAGCGGCGTAATACATTCTTTGGACGAGAGTGGTGCGTCTGGAATTACAGTCGGGCTCGCAAGGCCGTCTATACGGACTTGCCCACCGTTCACCTGTTTCTTCGCACAGAGTTGCCGCCAGACCTCTGGAGGAAGATCACTCAGACTCAGAGGCGTATCATCTGCTTTATTGAGTGCGGCACGCCGGACAATGTTCTCAAGTTGCCTCACATTACCTGGAAGGTCCAATTGTGCCAGGGCCTCGATGAAGTCGGGGGTGACCGAGGAGATTTCCGATTTTGAGATCGCTCGATATTTCATGAGAAAGTTATCGATCAAGTATTTGAGATCGGCCACTCTCTCCCTTAACGGGGGGAGATAGATCGAGAACATATTTAGCCGGTGGAACAGGTCCGCTCTGAACTCTCCCCGTTCCATCATCAGTTCTAAATTGCGATTTGTGGCCGCAATCACTCGGACGTTCACGCCCACATCGTGATCGGTGCCGACACTTAGGACACGGTGATCCTGAAGCACTCGAAGTAACTTTGCCTGCATATCACTCCCAAGATCTCCAATCTCGTCCAGAAATAGTACGCCTCCATCTGCCGCGCGAACGAGTCCCTTTCGATCTCGATCTGCCCCCGTAAACGCTCCCCTGCTGTGACCAAACAGCTCACTTTCAGCCAAACCAGAACTGATCGCTCCACAGTTGATCGCCACGAAAGGACCCGTGCAACGCTTGGGGTCAAGTTGGTGAATGGCGCGCGCCATCAGTTCTTTTCCTGTTCCTGACTCTCCCGTGATCAACACGGCCAGATCGCTCAAATAGCCAACCCGCAATGCCTGTCGGGATGCCACCTCTATTGCGTCGCTTTCTCCCACAATGCCGAAAGTTCTCATGCGCTCATGGATATGCTTTTTTTCAACCAGTTCACGTGTTTTTTGCGCAAAGACTCCCGCCAAGATCCGTTGTAGCTCTTGCGAAAAACCAGATTCTTCGCTGTCGAGCACACAGGATGCGCCGGCCAATAAGGCTTGGCAGCGCAGGCCCACAGACCAGGAGTGAGTGCCCCGTTCGTGAGCGATCACCATCAATCCAGCTTGCTTCATACGGCCAATAACTTTAGAGGCAAGCGTATCGTCTGTCTGGTATGTGCCTAATGCGACCACGGCGGCACAACACGAAGAACACGGCGCCTGTTCAATATCGCCCAACTCCTTGACCCGATACGCGTGAGCGCCACAATCTGAAACCACACGGTCAATGAGTCTCAGTCGAGCAGTCTGGGATTCCCACACCATGACCGTCCAATGTGAGTTTGCCAGCCCAGCGCCCGCGTCACTATTAGAAGAATTTTGTTGTGGTGGATTCTTATTTACGTTGAAATTGATCGCGTTCTGAACAGCACGCGCGACTTGACTCGGGGTATTGACTTGCTCGCGCGGCGAACGCAACGCCCCTTCAATTTGAGCGTTGCTCTCATGCATACAGACCCCTGCTGGGGAATGACCCGTGACGGAGGTCGCATGCTTGAGGTATGAAGGAGATGAGACGTGGAGAGGTACAACCCACTGATGTCCTCCTCAATCCCTAGCACAGAGCGTTATCGAGGGAGTCAGAGCCGGACGTGTTGCATCGCGTAATCCCACACAAAAAACCAAACGCTTTTCTGAAGTCGGCACCGTATGTACTCCTGATTTTCCTTCCGCACAAGGGAAAACTTCAGTGCATCTACCATGCCATTGAATTAAGACAGGCTACAGATATATCCGTCTGTGAATGTTGCACCACTGTTAATCGTGGCTAACGTCTTGAGATAATTACTAAAAATAAATACTTACCATCCTTCAAGAGCAGCACGGCCACGCTTGGGTAGAGAACAGTCTCCCCTGTTAGGTGAATCGTAATGGATACAGTTGGATTACAGCTATTTGCTCACTACAGGCACTGCCCGCTTTCCCCTCGACCACTCACACGTGACAGACTGCAGGGTTCAGATCGGGACCCAAAAGGGATTCGATCTAGCAGTATGCTCAAAAAGGCCGGACTTCTCACCCGCCCAACCCTGGCGCGCCGAGGCCTCAGGCAACGAGATGTGGAGCGTGATTACATGGAGTGTGAGCACAAGGCAAGACTCGCGAACCCGCAACACTTCTACAACCAGAGCACGCCCTTTCCGTTCAGCGGGGGCCCCCAAAGCCCGGACGGCCATGCCCGCGCCCTCCATGGACTCTCAACGATCAACGCCATGCGCGATACCTGTCTGGCGGCCAAGGGATATCGAGTGGAGTAGCTAGAACGTACTGGCCCGCAGATAACACAAATCTTCGAACCGCTCGCCACGTAGATACTTCGCGATTACCGTCCATTCAGCACGCCCATCCGTGAGACTGACGTACACGTTCCCGTCCAGCATGAAGGGTTGGATTGTAAAGACCCCGGTCAATGGCGACCGGCTCACGCCTGTTTCCTCAAAAGGAAGTTGTGTCAAGGGATAGGCCCCGCCCGTCCGCTCGAACTTATCAGGCGTCGCCAGCAGAGGCGACAGGTCCTGCCAGTTCGTTTGCTTAAGGACAGCACTATCAGCAGAAAACATATAAAAACTGTCGCTCGGGCTCCCCTTCATACAGAACCTCGTCTTGACCACCAAATCCAGTTGCCCGTCGTTGTCCAGATCCACCAGCGCCTTGTCGAAACTCGAACAGTGCCTCGTCTTTGGCCCCTGCCCCTTCAGTTCGACCGGCTTCCAGGTAATCTGCCGGAAGATTTCGTGCTGGTACCGTAGCCGCCCTCGATCGTCTACATCCTCACGAAACGCCTCCAGAACTTTTGCGCAGAGCTTGCTGTCCCGACCCACGACAAGCTGATACCCTCGCTCACCAGCCCAGGCCACGCCTACACTCATCATGAAGGCGAGAAGACCGAACACGAGCTGTTGTATGAATTGCATTGTGCCCTCCCCCGACTGTACTCAAACTGGCAATGTATGCGCCATTTTTCCCACGTTTCTCTTCCATTGACAAGAAAAGTCGGCCCGCCTAAAATCCTTTGAACCTTTCACCGGCTCCCCTTCACCATCATGACTCTCCTCGAACTCGGCAAGTCTCTGCACAACTGCCAACGTTGTAAGCTCGCGAAGATGGGCCGAACCCAAGTGGTGTTTGGCGTAGGGAATCCGCACGCGAGCGTGATGTTCGTAGGGGAAGCGCCGGGCTTTAACGAAGACCAGCAAGGGGAACCGTTTGTCGGAGCTGCGGGAAAACTCTTGAACGATCTCCTGCAATCGGCAGGATTGTCGCGCAGCGATATTTATATCGCCAATGTAATCAAGTGCCGCCCCCCGAACAACCGTGACCCGGAACCGGGAGAAGTCGAGACGTGTAAACCGTTTCTGATGCAACAGATCGCGATGATCCGTCCGAAACTGGTCTGCACGTTAGGGAATTGGGCTACGCAAACGTTGCTGGAACGGAAGGTGGGGATTACAAAGGTTCGCGGCCAGGCGTTCTACTTGAAAGACTTTGTCCTCTTCCCTTTGCTGCATCCAGCCGCCGCTCTACATCAAGGCAGCATGCTCGAACCGCTCAAGGAAGACTTTAAGAAGTTGAGGGAATTTCTTGATCGAAATACGAAACCATCAGAACCCACAACAGCGACACAGGTTGCTCCACCCCCACTCCACATCGAACCGTCGCAACCTACCCAGATGGATCTGTTCGGCTGAAGTAATCACTCCCGAACTGCGCTTAGCCGACTGGTCAGACGCTTGTAAATCAACCCTAGCCTCGTTATCCTTGTCAACCATGGCTACTGCAAAGGCACCTCTTATTCTCTCGTCTCCAGACATACTTGGCGGTACGCCGGTCTTTACAGGAACTCGCGTGCCAGTCCAGACACTGATTGAATACTTGGAAGGAGGCGAAACGATCGACGATTTCCTGCAAGGCTTCCCGACTGTCACTCGTGATCAAGTGATCGCCTTCCTCGAAGAAGCCAAGGCCCGTATGCTCGCCAAGGCCTCGTGAGAATTCTCCTCGACGAGTGCGTCGACCGACGGTTCGCAAAAGAACTCGGAGGGCACGAGGTGTTGACCGTGCCTCAAGTCGGGTGGGCCGGGATCAAGAACGGAGAGCTCCTATCAAGGGCGCAATCACAATTCGATGCATTCGTAACCGTTGACCGCAATCTGGTCTTTCAACAGAACATTCCTCAGTTCACCATCGCCGTTATCGTGCTGGAGTCCCTGACCAACCGACTGAAAGACCTTCGACCACTTCTACCCAAACTGCAACAACTGCTTCTGAACGTGCGCAAAGGCGAAATCAGCCGAGTCAGCCTGTAACATTAATCCTCGCAGCAGCAGTTAACGCGGACCTTCAACCGCGACCTCGCCTCTCGGAGCGACCCTCTCGGTCAGCCAGGGGAAAGCAGTACCTTGGCTGACGAAGGGCGGGCAGCTCCAACTTCGCCATGATGCAATGGAGCAAGACTCCAAATGAGTGTTTCGCTGTTGGCCGTGCGCCTTACCAGACAGACGGCACCACAACGAAAGTCTCCTTGCCCATCCTTCCATCCGAGGCTCGGTCAATAGTTGAGCCCTTCGCAGCATTAACGGCTTGAGTTCTAACTCCAAGTGCAACACGACCGGCCCTGATGGGCTAAGGTGTTGCCATGACAAAGAGATTCTATCGACACATGAGTGTAGAAGACCGTGAGACATTGAGCTTGGGCGTGGCCCAGGGCCATTCGCTGCGGATGATGGCCCGCGTGTTGGGACGAGCTCCCAGCACGGTCAGCCGCGAATATGCCCGCAACACCGCGCAGGGTCGT